>ENA-OWNT01000185-OWNT01000185.1-seawater-metagenome-genome-assembly--contig:-NODE-185-length-178761-cov-6.735673_pt1 | contig 178761 bp, 130 predicted proteins | sample MGYA00238136_ERZ651165 | MGnify/ENA primary metagenome ERZ651165 (study PRJEB26861, sample SAMN08777766) | seawater metagenome | isolation source: coastal seawater | place: USA: Florida | collected...
CCTCGCGATGGTGCCGTGCGCGAAGGTTCTCGGTGCCTGGCGCAACCGTCCGAAGGCCTTTCGGCCCCGGTCCATCATCAACGTATCGGCCATGAGCTTCGGCTCACTGTCCTCCGCCGCGGTCCAGGCCCTCAACCGGGGCTGTCACATCGCCGGCGCACTGCACAACACAGGCGAAGGCGGGATCTCGCCCCACCACGACAAGGGCGGCGAGCTCATCTGGCAGCTCGGCACCGGCTACTTCGGCGCCCGGGCACCCGACGGCAGGCTCGACCTCGATGAGCTGCGCCGAAAGTGCGACCGCTATGCGGTGCGGGCCATCGAGGTGAAGCTGAGCCAGGGGGCCAAGCCCGGCAAGGGAGGCGTGCTCCCCGCCGCCAAGGTCACACCCGAGATCGCCGCCATCCGGGGCGTTCCCGTGGGCGAGCCCTGCCTCAGCCCGAGCTTCCACCCCGAGTTCTCGGATGTGGCCGGTCTGGTGGAGCTGGTCGAGCGCATCGCCGATGCCACCGGCCTTCCAGTGGGCATCAAGAGTGCCGTGGGCGAAGACGTCTTCTGGGACGAGCTGGCCGCCCACATGGCGGAGACAGAGCGGGGACCCGACTACATCTTCATCGACGGCGGCGAAGGAGGCACCGGTGCCGCGCCGCTGGTGTTCGCGGACCGGGTGGCGCTGCCGTTCAAGGTGGCCTTCTCCCGGGTCTATCGGGCCTTCGCGCAGCACCAGCTCCACGACAAGATCGTGTTCATGGGGGCCGGCCGCCTCGGCTTTCCGGAGCAGACCCTGTTCGCCTTCGGCCTCGGCTGCGACATGGTCTCGGTGGCCCGCGAGGCGATGATGGCCATCGGCTGCATCCAGGCCCAGCGATGCCACACCGGCCACTGCCCCGCCGGCGTGGCGACCCAGAACAAGTGGCTGGTGCGGGGGCTCGACCCCACCCTCAAGGCCGCACGGCTCGCCAACTACTTCGTGGCCCTCCGCAAAGAGGTGCTCGCGCTGTCGCACGCCTGCGGAGTCGCCCATCCGGCCCTCGTGGGCCTCCACCACTTCGAGATTGTCGACGACCGCTATGGCAGCCGCCCGGCCGCCCACGTCTTCGACTACACACAAGACTGGTCTTTGCCGAGCCCCGAGCGGGCGGCTGAGATCGACGCCATGATGCAGGCCCGCTGACCGAGACGCCGGAGACCGTATGTCGCGCCCCCACCTCCTCCTCCCCCTGCTGGCCATCGCCTGCGGATCCGACCCGAAAGAGCCTGGCACGCAGGATTCTGGCGGTGCCGACGCCCCGCCGGTCTACTGCGAGGGCGTCACGGCCCACCGGTGGGACATCACCGACACCAGCGACGCCGACCTGTTTCCCGACGGCTTGCTGGAGAAGCCCGACACCAGCACGCCCACCGGCCGCCGCATCGAGATCTCTCCCGAGACCGCCGCGTGGCTGCCCAGCACGCCCGACCTGCTGATGGACGCTCTGCTCGGCCTGAACGACAACTCCGGCTTCGGCACCCTCGGCGGCATCCTGCTGCGCTTCGACGGCGGCGGCGTCTCCGACGTCCCCCTCACGGCCGACGACAGCGTCACCGATGGCGGCTGGCAGCTCCTCGACCTCGGCAGCGCCTCCCCCGAGCGCGTCCCCTTCGAGGCCCGAGTGCTCGAAGACGGCGCCACCGTCGTGCTCTGGCCCCTGCGTCCCCTGCGCCTCGGCACCCCCCACGCCTTCGTGCTCACCACCGAGGCGACCGCCGATGACGGCGGCTGCATCGCGCCCACGGACACCACCAAGGCCCTTCTCTACGGCGACTCTCTGCCCGACCACCCCCACGCCGAGGAGACCGCGGGCCGCTACCGCGACGTGCTCGACCAGGTGGGGCTGCGTCCCGACGATGTGTCCGTCATCACGGCCTTCACCACCCACAACGAGACCGGCACCTACCTCGATCTCGCCCAGGTCGCAGACGAGGAGCCGGTCGAGTGGACCTCCTTCGAGGGCTGCTCCGACCGAGGCGTCGTGCTCGAGTGCACCGTCTACACCACCGTTCTCGACCGGCGCAACGAGCTGGGTCTCATCGACCCCACCGTCACCCCCAACGAACAGAGCATCCCCGTCACCGTGTGGATTCCCGACGGTGGAGAGGGCCCCTGGCCCGTGGTCGTGTATGGGCATGGCCTCGGGAGCAGCCGGGGAGAGGGCTACCTCGCCGCACGCCTGATGGCCGAGGAGGGCGTCGCGGTGGTCTCGATGGAGGCCGTGTCCCATGGCGACCACCCGTCCGCACCCGATGGCGGCGACAGCTATGCCGCAGCACTCGGCTTTCTCGGCCTCGACCTCACCAACCTGTCAATCAACCCCCGCCTGCTCAGGGGCAACTTCGACCAGACCAACCTCGACCGGGTCCGCCTGCTCAAGCTCATCCGCGAGCACGGCGACATCGACGGAGACGGCCAGCCGGAGCTTGACGGCGACAAGGTCGGCTACCTGGGGGTGAGCCTGGGCGCCATCCTCGGGTCCCAGCTGCTGGCCGTCAGCCCCGAGATCGACGGCGCCGTGTTCAGCGTGGGCGGCGGCCGCCTGATGAGCATCGTGACCGACACCGAGGCCCTCACCGACTTCGAGGACCTCATCGCCGTGCTCATCGGCTCGAAGGAACGCTTCGACCGGCTGGTGCCCATCGCCCAGCACGTCGTGGATCCAGCCGACTCGGGGCTGTGGGGCGCCCACGTCATCAAGGACCGCTTCGATGATGCCCCAGCACCCAGCATTCTGCTGCAGGTGGGAATCCACGACGAGGTGGTCCCCAAGACCTCCGGATTCGCTCTCGCCCGCGCGATGGGCCTCCCACACCTCACGCCAGTGGCCGAGGAGGTGCCGCTGCTCGCCCACGAAGATGGCCCGCTGGCCGGCAATTCCGACGATGGCATGGCCACCCACGCCTTCTTCCAGTTCGATCGGGTCACCCGCAGCGGCGAGGTCGTCCCCGCCCGTCACATCGAGACCCCCACGAGCGACGAAGGCCAGCACCAGATGGGCCGGTTTCTCACCACCTGGCTGCATGATGGCGTGCCCGAGGCGATCGACCCCTACACCGAGCTCGGCACCCCAGAGCTGTGAGCCGCCCCCCTCTCCGGGGAGGCGACGCGGGGCTCACTCGTAGGTGGGGAAGGTCAGGTCGACGGCCTGGCCTCCGCTCCAATAGTACATGGTGCCGTAGTATTCGTAGGGGTAGCTGTCGTAGCCCCAGTCATAGCTGAAGCCCTCGTCGTCTGCCCAGGCCCAATAGATTGGATACCAATAGTAGTAGTATTCCAGGTAGACGGTCGAGTAGGAGCCACCTTCTCGCACCCCAAAGCGCATCCCGTCGCCACTGAACCAATAGCAGTCGCCCCACGACTCGCCGCTGAGCGAGCCATCGGTCTCGAAGACGAAGTCGCAGGAGCTGCAGTCGTTGTCGTCGAAGTGGGTCGTGACCTCCCAGAACTGCTCGCAGTACAGCTCGCCGGGGGTGGTCGAGAAGCCGTAGTAGTACTCGATGGTGCCTTCACCCGGAACCTCGACGAGGTCGACGTCTGTGTCGGCGTCCGTGTCGGTGTCCGTGTCCGTGTCGGCGTCCGCATCGGTGTCGGTGTCGGTGTCCGTGTCCGTGTCGGCATCGCCCGGCTCGACCGAGCCCGTCTTGTCGTTGTCGTTGTCGAAGGGACTGGGGGCGCAGCCGGCCGCCAATGCGAGCGAGCTGACCAGGGCTGGAAGGGCGGCGAGGCGACGGGTCATGGAGGAGGCTCCCAGGGAGGACGGTGGAGGGCCTTGCTCAGGGCGCATTGCCGGTGATGGTGATGCCGCCACCGACGTTGGCCGAGCCGATGTCATCATACGCGAGGCTCTCGGCGTCGGCGGTGGACAAGGCGGTGTTGTCTTGGATGCGCAGGTCGTCTGCGATCGACGTGATCCCCGACAGGCCGGTGACATCGTCGAGTGCTGGGTTGCCTACGATGGCCAGGGAGCCGCCGACCGTCTGCAATCCAGCCAGTCCGGACAGCTCGGTGATGACCGTGTTTTCCACGATGTTGACATCGGAGTTGGTCGCTTCCAATGCAGTGGCGGACAGCGTGGTCAGCGCCGGGAGGGCCTGAATGGTGAGGGTGCCGACAGACTCGAGGGCAGGCATCGACAGGTTGGACAGGGCCGAGCCGTGCTGGAAGGTAGCGGTGCCGCCCACCGACTCCAATGCATCGAGGTCGATGGCCTCCGCAAGGTTGAGCTGGAGGGTGACGTCGGCGAGCACCTGCTGCAGGCTGCCAAGGTCGAGCGAGGTGGGGTCGGCGGCGTTGAGGGACAGGGTGCCGCCCACGAGGTTGAGCAGTCCCAGGTCGAGGGTCGCGACGGGACCGGTGATGGAAAGGTCGCCGCCCACCTGGTCGAGGGCGCCGAGGTCGAGGGTGTGGGCCGCGTCGAGGGACAGGTCGACCACGCCCGTCGTCAGCACGAGCTGCGACAGGTCGAGCTCGTCGAAGGAGCCGGACAGCTGCAGGTGCCCCACATGGGTGAGTCCCGACAGGTCGACCGACGTGAGGGCGCCGTTGTCTTGGATGGTGATGGAGCCCGCTTCGTTCTGCAATGCATCGAGGCTCAGGGTGGTGAGCAGCGGGTTGTCGAGAATCACCAGCTCCCCGCCTACACCGCCGAGGCGCAGCGAGGTGAGGTCGACGGAGAGCAAGGCCGGCAGGCTGCGCAGCTCCACTTCTTCGGGCGGGTTGGTGAGGACAGACAGGTCGACCGTCTCCAGCCAGTCGAGATCTCGCAAGGAGACCGGGCCGCCCACCGTCGCCAGCGAGGACAGGTCGATGTCGCGCACCTTCTCCGTGTCGACCACTGCCAGCCCGCCGCCCGTGGAGGACAAGCCCGACAGGTCGAGGGCGGTGGTGTCGCTGCCGCCGATGACAGTGAGGTCGCCGCCCGTGGAGACGAGCGTTGGCAGCAGAAGCTCGGTGCAGGCAGGACAGGTGACCGAGACCGCACCGCCTGCCGTCTCAAGGCCGGACAGCTCGGCCGTGGCGAGCTCGGGTCCGCCGAGGAGCAGGTCGCCTCCCACATCCGTCAGAGCGTCGACATCGATGGTCTCGACGCCTTCGTGGGCCAGGGAGACCGAACCGCCCACGGTCTGGAGCGACGGGAGGGACACGGTGTGGGAGCCCTGCTCGACGATGAAGTCGCCCTCCACCGAGTCGAGCACCGGCAAGGACAGCGCGCCCCCGAGGTCGGGCAGCTCCACCGACACGCCGGCCGCTTCGGTGAGTGCATCCAGGGCCACCGTGGTCACTCGAACCGACCGGAGGTCGACCACGCCCACGCTCTCCAGGCTGGGAAGCGCCACCACCTCCAGGGTGCCGTCGCTGATGGACAGAGAGCCCGACACCCGCGCGAGGGCGTTGGCCACCAATCCCGAGGTGAGCGCCACGTCGCCGTGCACATCGGTGAGCACCGGCAGCTCTGCGCTGTCGACCCGCGGCAGCCCGCCGGTCTCTTCGAGCGCGGCAAACACCGGTGCGTCGAGCACGTCGTTGTCGATGAGCACCAGCGGGCCGTCGACGAAGCGAAGTGACGACACATCCAGGTCGGCCAGCGACGGGTTGCCCGCCATGCGAAGCTCGCCTCCCACCCACCAAAGCGACGGCAGCGACAGCGTATCGACGGAGTCCGTAGAGATCAGGAGGTCGCCCGTGACCTCCACCAGACAGTCGACCGCCAGCTCGCCGGACAAGGCGGCTCCCGCGATCTGCAGGTCGCCCACCACAGCATCGTAGTCGTCGCAGAATGCCGCCACTGCAGCATCGTCGAGCAGCGTGGCGTCGCCCACATGGGCCCGCTCGGACAGGCTGTCGGCGTCGAGCCCGTCGCAGTCGCCGTCGATACCGTCTCTCGGGAGGTCGTCGCCCTCCGGGTTGATGCTCGGGTCGTCGTCGTTGCAGTCCTCGTCGTTCGCGACATGCCCAGCGGGCTCCACGCAGGCTTCCAGCACCGCATCCGGGTCGCCGTAGCCGTCGCTGTCGACGTCGGCGTACCAGACAGCCGCCCCACCATCCGCTCCGTCGTCGATCTCACCGTTGCAGTCGTTGTCGATGCCGTCACAAGCCTCGGCGGCATCGGGGTGGACCTCCGCATCCTGGTCGTCACAGTCGTCGGCGTTGGCCACATGGCCGATGGGCGCATCGCACGCCTGGTAGGGACCCGCCGAATCGCCCGCGCCGTCGCCGTCGACATCCCGGTACCAGGTGAGCTCGAAACAGCCATCCTTGTCATCGGAGGGGGTGGACCCACTCCCGCAGGCGACTCCAAGAACACCGCAGCACGCGGCGATCAGGATGGCGGCAGCTCGATTCGGACGGGGGGGACAGGTCGACATGGAACGCTCGCTCACGGGGCGGGAAGGTGGGACACGCGATGCCTTCCGGAGCGCCTGCGCGTCGGCCCGCCGGACGGCAGGGTAGCCCGCTCGTGCGCCGTTCGGAGGATGGTAGGGTCGCCCGCCCAGCCTCGCATCGGGATCTATCGTGCAGGTGCTTCCCCCCCGCTTCGAATTCATCGACTGCCTGGGCCGTGGGGGCTTCGGCGAGGTCTACCGCGCCCGCATGCACACCTCGTCCGGCGTGCAGCGACTGGTGGCCGTGAAGGTGCTCCACGAGCGCGCACGCGACGTCCCCTCCGCCATCCGACGCCTGCGGGACGAGGCCCACCTGCTCGCCGCCCTGCACCACCGCTCTATCGTTCAGGTGCTCGACCTCGTCGAGATTCAGGAACGCCTCGCGCTGGTCACCGAGTACATCGAGGGCGCCGACCTCGACCAGGTGCTGCGGGAGGACACCCGCCTGCCGGCCACTGTGGCGTTGGAGCTGGTGGGAGAGGTCGCGAGTGCTCTGCACGCCGCCTGGTCGGCCGCTGCCCCACAGACCACCACGCCGATGCGCCTCGTCCACCGGGACATCAAGCCGGCCAACCTGCGCATCACACCCGAAGGCAGCGTCAAGTTGCTCGACTTCGGCATCGCCCGCTCCCCGGAGATCGACCGCGAGGCCCGTACCACCACCGGCATCGTGGTGGGCACCGTGGGCTACTTCTCTCCCGAGCGCCTCACCGAGGACATCCCCCAGCCCACCGACGACGTCTACGCCCTCGGCTGCGTGCTCTTCGAGGCCCTCACAGGCGAGCGCCTCTACCGCGACATGATGCGCTCCGACCTGTTCCGCCTGGCCTTTCACCCCTCGGTGCATGCGGAGTTCATCGGCAAGCGCCTCGATGCAGCCACCGAGCTGCGGGCCGTCACCCCCGCGACCCGGGCCCTGCTGGCGCGCCTGCTGGCCTCAGAGCCAAAGCAACGACCCAGCGCCGGTGAGCTGGAGTCGGCCTGCTTCGACATCGTTCGACAGATGGAGGGTCCCTCGCTGCGGGCATGGGCACGCGCCCGCCGCTGGACCCATCAGGAACCCGCAGCACGCGGTGTCTTCGACGGACAGGTCCTGGAGGCCAGGGCTCTGCCCGACCCGGAGCCTCCCCCGCACGCCACCACCGCACCCGAGCGACCCGCGCCTGAAGCCGTCACCCAGGCCGACCCGCCCTCCCCCCCAAGACCCACCCTGCGTCCCCGTCCTCGCCCTGCACCTGCACCCGAGGCAGCGGAGCCGGGCGGGCGCCGATGGATCTGGATTCCGGTGGTCCTGCTCGCGGCGGCAGGCGGGATGTGGTGGATGGACAGCAATCAGCGGGACCCCGTGGTGACCAGTCGCCTCGGCGCCGACAACGTCGACGTGGCGCTGGAGACGGGACCAGACGGCACCCGGCTGCTTCGACCGTCCCAAGATCCGACTCCCCAAGGCGACGACCCCGAAGACGACCTCGGCACCGATGTTCCCGCAGATGAGTCGGTCCCACGGCTTCCCCCCGCCCCCGACGCGCAACCCCCGGCCCCTCTGCCGGCCAGCCTCGATGGAGACCACCTGCTCACCCTGCGCCGCGGCCAGCTGGAGCTGCGGGACCTCGACTCACCCGCCCGAACGCCCCGGCGCCTCGCCACGCCTCAAGGAAAGGTCGCCGACCTGTGCATCCGCGGAGACGTGCTCGCCCTCGCGATGGGCGCCCTGGTCGAGGTGCGCCAGGTCGCCGACGACACAGTGGTGGACCGCATGCGGCCCGGGGGCAGCACGGTGGACCGGGTGCTGTGCCTCGACGACGGCCACATCGCGGCGGTGTCCAAAGCGCCTCGACGGGGTTCGGGCGGCGGCACGGGCGAGATCGTCTGGTGGGACACCCAAGGCCGGGTGAAGGGCCGGCTGCTGCCGCCCGCAGGAGTGGTCGACGCCGCATCCATGGGCGACCGCATCCTCGTGCTCGATGGCGAAGGCGGCGTGCGCACCTGGGAGGGCAAGGGCGGCCCCATCGCAGACATGGTTCCCCTGCCCACCGCACCCCTCGGCGTGACCCCAAGCCTCGGCGGACCTGGCTGGGTGGCATCCGCGACCCAGGTGTGCTCCGTGGAAGGCACCTGCGTGGAGGTCGACGCACGGCGCGGTCTGCTCACCAGCGGGGTCGGCTGGGTGGCCGTCGGTGGACCGGACCGCATCACGGTGCTCGATGCCACCAAGGGCGCGGTCATCCGAGAGCTCTCCGCGGAGCCGGCCGCCCTCTTCGCCCGCACCGACGGAACGTTGGCCATCGTGGAGCCTGACGGCCTGCGCATCATCGACCCCGTGGCCGACAAGGTGCTGGCCACCCGACCCTGGTGAGCGGGACTACTCCGCGACGAAGGCGGGGCGGGCAGTGATGTCGAATCCAATGGAAAGGTGCGTGCACGCGCCACTTTCATCCGGCCACAGGTCGGCTGCCTGCTCCAGGAGGGGCGGCACGACGTCCTGCAGTCCACCAATGTCGCTGATGGCTCCGATCTGACCGGCCAGAGAGGCCACCGACACGCCTCCCGCCAGCTGACCCGCCACGGTGCCGTCCTCCTGCCAGCTCACCCGAATGGCGCCACCCACGAGGTCGAACTCCAGGAACTCGTCGAGGATCTGAACCGGCAAGAAGACCTGCACGCCGGTGATCTCGAAGGTACCATCGGTGATGGAGCCCCCTTCGGCGAAGCTGGTGCGCTGCTCGGGGTCGACCGCGAAGGTCTGGTCCATCTGGATGTTGCCATTGGTGTCGAGCAGCGGGATGCCCATGCCGCGGTACAGGCTCATGTCGACACAGCTGTCGTCCAAGGGGTCGTCGACGGCCTCCAGCTCCAACAAGATGAGCAGCTCGCCCGAATTGATGGCGTCCTCGATGAGCCCTTCGACTGCGCCGGCGCCGATGCTCTCCAGGACGTCGACCAGGGCGGCGAAGGCGTTGTCGATTCCGGTCTCCCCCGAGGGTCCGGCGTAGTCGGCATGGCCGCAGCCCTGCGCGTCGCCCGCGGCGCTCTCGATGCCATCGAGGTCGAAGCCCTCGAGCACCCCCGCCGACTGCTCCCGGGTGAAGGCCATGGAGGTGATGACGAAGGCCTGGGTGTCTTCAGGGTCGCCACAGGTGGCCCCGGCAAGGCTGGCACCGCTGTCCTCTCCTGCCTCCTGGCGTCCGGCACAGCCCAGGGACAAGGCACCGACAAGCAGCCAGCACGCCGCATTCACAGCACGCATCTCAGACCTCGATCGCGGAGAGGCCGTCGGCCGTGTAGGCCTCACCCTCGCCGTAGCTGGCGCTGCCCACCCCGAAGCCCCGCAGCAGGCTCAGCAGCACCTTGCTGGCGTTCTCCTGGGAGTAGGAGCGGTAGTGCAGGTCGGTCTGGAAGGCGCCGCACGCGCCCCCCGCGAGCAGGATGGGGTACTCGTCGAGGGAGTGGGTCTTGCCCTCGGAGACGTCGGAGGAGCCGAGCACGAGGCAATGGTCCAGCAGCGTGCCGTCGCCTTCGGGCACCGCATCGAGGCCCTGCAGAAAGTAGGCGAGCTGCTCCATCACCGAGATGGTGATGTGGTGGACCTGCTCCTGGATGCCGCCTTCGTTGTGCGTGAGGGTGTGGTGGCCCTCGCTGACCCCGGGGAACAGCACGTTGGTGAGCGGGTTGGACAGGTTGTAGGTGAGCACCCGGGTCTGGTCGCATGCGAGCGCCATGGCTGCGAGGTCGGACATGGCCTCAGCGCGGGCCTGCAGCTGGGGACGACCGTCGATGTCTGGGTAGGACTCCAAGGGGGCGTCTGGACGGCTGCACGCGGCCAGCTCCGGGGGGTCCTCCTGAAGCCGAGCGAGGCGCTGCTCCAGGTCGCGGATGCCGTCGAAGTGGTTCTCCAGACGGGCCTTGTCCTCCGCCCCGACCTGTCCCTCGAGCTTGTGGATGCCGTCCATCACGCCGTCGAGCACGCTGCGTCGCCACGCCAGCCGCGGGTCGGGACCGGCATCGGAGCCCGGCTCACGAAAGCTGGTGCCGAAGATGCGATCGAAGAAGGACCAGGGGTCGCGCTCCGCCGGATATCGCGCACCGGGGCCTGCAAAGCTGATGGACTCGCTGGTGAGCACGCCGAGCTCGAGCGACCGGTAGATGGTGTCCCCGCCGATCTCGTTGGCGAGGCGCTGGTCGAAGGTGGGACCCACGACATCCCAGGCGCCATCGGTGCCGGTGGGTGCGATGCCGGTGAGAAAGCCCATCGCGCCAGACCAGTGGGGGATGAGGTTGGGCACCTTGACCGACATGCCCGACACGACCGCCAGCTTGTGCTTGACCGCCGCCAGCGGGGCCAGCTCCTCCGACAGCGACCAGGCGTCGCCGAAGCCTTCCCCCGTGGGCGTCCACAGGTCGGGACGGTTGCCATTGCCCCAGTAGAACAAGACGAAGCGCTGGGGGAAGCCGTCATCGCAGGTGTCGCCAAAGGCGTGGCGCACGGACAGCAGTGGCGGCAGGCCCACGGTGATGGCCGCACCATGCAGCATGCCCCGAAGCACGAGCCGGCGGCTAGGCCCCCTCGAAGCAGCACGAGAAGGCCGACGCACGCGGCCGAATGGGAAGCGTCCCCTCATTGGATCTCCCCCACCTGGCGAAAGCCGGGGCTGTCGATGATGCGGAGCACGAGGGCCTGCATGCGATGGCCGTCTGCAGCGAAGCCGTCTGCAAGCCAGTCGACCAGGTCGCGCTCGCCTTCGCCCAGCGGCAGGCCGGTGGTGTACTGGTAGAGGTTCTGGGCGACGCACGGCCCGAACTGGGGGTGCTTGGAGATGGCGGCGGCCATCTCCCAGGCGTCGGTGAAGTCGGTGCCGTCGAGGTTGCCGGATGGGTCGATGACCGCGCCGGCCTCTGTGCTGCGCCACTTTCCGATGGCGTCGAAGTTCTCGAAGCCGAGTCCGATGGGGTCCATCAGCTCGTGACATCCGGCGCACGCGGGGTCCTCGAGGTGGACCGCCACCCGGTCCCGCAGCGTGGGCGACGTCTCGTCGGCTTCGGGAATCGAGGTGTCGACGTCGGCGGGAGGGGCGGGCATCACCTGGCACAGCATCCGCTCACGCACGAACTTGCCTCGGAGGGTGGCCGAGGTGGTGGAGTTGTGCGCATTGAGCATCAGGAAGCTGACGTGCCCGAGAACACCCCGTCTGCCGCCATCTTCGGGCAGGTCGGTCCAGGCGGCCTGCGCCACATCGGGCGCCTGCACACCGTAGATGGCCGCGAGCCGACGGTCGATGAAGGTGCGCCGCGTGGTGATGGCCTTGCGAAAGTCGGTGTCCTCGTCGAAGACCAGCCACTCCAGCACCGCCAGGGTCTCGGCCCGGGCAGCCGGGCCCACCTCGGGGCTCGACTGCGGGATGACCAGGGGGTCCTTGGTGATGGAGTCGAGCAGGTCGAGCTGGTAGAGCTCGGTGAAGAAGTTGCGGAGCCCCTCGCGAGCACGGTCGTCCGCCAACAGGCGCTCGGCGTGGGTGCGCAGTCCGTCGGCCGAGCTGAGCTCCCCGGCTTGTGCGGCTTCGAGCAGCGCCTCGTCCGGCAGCGAGTTCCACAGCAGGAAGCTGAGCCGGCTGGCCAGCTCGAGGTCCGTGAGCACCCGTCCCCCCGTGCCATCGTCGGTCCCCAGCTCCACCCGGTACAAGAAGCGGGGGTCCTGCAGGATGGCGCTGATGCCGTAGGCCACACCCACCGCCGGCTCGTCGGCCTCAGCGGCGATGGTGGTGATGAGACCGCTGAGTGCTGCGACCTCCTCCGCTTCGAGCGGCCGACGCCAGGCGCGGCGTCCGAGGGTGGTGGCCAGCTGTTCGGCGCACGTCTGGCTGACCTCCACCTCCAGGTCGCAGTCCATCCAGTCGGCCACCCGGTCGGGCCAGGCCACCACCTGTTCGGCGACGTCGAAGGCGGCGTCCTCGTACTGCTCCACGCCGCGCGGCGAGATGCTGGTGGAGCCCGCCCCAACGCTCTGCAGTCCCTCTTCGCGCACATCCGGCTCGAGGGACACCGGCAGCACGAGGTCGTCGCCGAACAGGTCGACCAGAGCGTTCTTGTACTGCACACGGGTGAGCCGGCGCAGGCGGGGAGGGTCGGGGGAGACATCCGGCGGGGGTCCCACATCGTCGGATGCGGGGCCGGGCGTCTTGGACTCCGACGGGTCACAGGCCCCGGCGAAGACACCGAGGCCGGCGAGCGTCAGGGCCAGCCAGCGGGAGGATTGGGGTCGGTTCATGGCGGGCGCAGTCTACCCGAGCCATCCCAGCTCGCCGTCTGGATCCCGAAAAAGGCGCGGCGAGGGCTCAGTCGGGCAGCAAGCCACGGCGACCGGCTTCCACCATCGACTGTGCGAGGGCGGCGGCCTCTCCCACCTGGGCGGAGACCTTCTCGTCGCCGGTGGTGCGGTTGCGGACCTCGACAGTGCCGTCCTTCGACAGCCCCCGGCCCACCACGACCATCACGCTGAAGCCCATCAGCTCGTTGTCCTTGAGCTTGGCGCCCGCGCCCATCTTCCGGTCGTCGAGCAGCGCGTCGACACCAGCAGCCTTCAGGGCGTTGTAGATGTCTTCTGCGGCACCCATCTGAGCGGCGTCCTGCACCTTGAGGGGCGCGACCACCACTTCGAAGGGAGCGATGGGGATGGGCCACACGATGCCCTTGTCGTCGGAGCGCTGCTCGACGGCGGCGGCAGCCACGCGGGACACGCCGATGCCGTAGCAGCCCATCACGAAGGGCTGGGGCTTGCCGTTGGTGCCGGCGAAGGTGCAGTCCATGGCCGCCGAGTACTTGGTGCCCAGCTTGAAGATGTGGCCGACCTCGATTCCGCGGCGCTCGATGAGGGGCGCACCGGTGCGGGGACCGGGCTCCCCGACGCGGGCGAGGCGCACGTCGGCGAAGTCGGGCATGGCACAGTCGCGGCCGAGGTTGACGTCGAGCAGGTGCACGTCGGTCTCGTTGGCGCCGCACAGCACGTTGACCATTCCGCGAACGCTCTCGTCAGCCACCACCTGCACCTGTTCGGGCAGGCCGACGGGACCCGCGAAGCCCGGCTGGGCACCGGTGAGGGCGGAGATCTCGGCGTCGGTGAGCATCTTGATGGTGAGACCTCCAGTGTGGTTGCGCAGCTTGATCTCGTTGACCTCCTGGTCGCCGCGGATGAGGACGGCCCAGCTCACCTCGTGGTCGATGTGCACCGCCTTGCAGAGCACGGTCTTCACCATCCGCTCGGCGGTGATGTCGGGGAAGAACTCGGTCAGCTGCTGCACGGTGCGGATGTCGGGGGTGGACTCCCGGCGCATCTCACGGGGGGCGTCGCCGGCGCTCACGGGAGGGGCGATGCGGCTCGACGCCTTCTCCACGTTGGCCGCGTAGTCTCCGCCCTCTTCGATGAGGATGGCGTCCTCGCCAGCATCTGCAGCGACCATGAACTCCATGGAGCCCGAGCCGCCGATGTCGCCGGGGTCGGCGTCGACCCCGAAGGCCTCCAGTCCGCAGCGCTGGAAGATGCGCACGTAGGCCTGACGGTAGTTCTCGTAGGTGGCGTCGAGGCCGGCCTCGTCCACATCGAAGGAGTAGGCGTCCTTCATGATGAACTCCTTGACGCGCATCAGGCCGAAGCGGGGCCGGATCTCGTCGCGGAATTTGGTGTGGATCTGGAAGAGGTTGACCGGCAGCTGCTTGTAGGACTTCACCGTCGCGCCGACGTAGTCGGTGACCACCTCCTCGGCGGTGGGAGCGAGGCCGAAGACGGTGCCGCGCCGGTCGGTGGTGTTCAACATGGTGCGGCTCGCCTGGTAGACGTCCCAACGGCCCGAGCGTTCCCAGAGGCTCTGGTCCTGGAGGATGGGCAGCTGCACCTCGAGAGAGCCGATGGCGGCGAGCTCCTCGCAGACAATCGCCTTGATCTTGGTGAGCGTGCGCCACAAAAGCGGTCCGTAGACGTAGAGCCCGGCACTGATCTTGTGGATGTAGCCAGCACGCGCCATCAGCCGGTGGCTGGTGATCTCGGCGTCGGCGGGGTCGTTTCGGTAGGTGACGATGTGGAGCTGGGTCGCACGCACGGGGACCGTCCTGGAGTCTCGGGGGGGCAGGTGTCTTGGGTGTGCAGGAGAGCGGACCGGCACACGCGAGTCGAGGCGGCGGGCTAACCCGGAGTCCCGGTCTCGGCGTGTCGGCCGCGCGAGGCGGGTGGAGCGCGATGTGGTGGGGCCTTGCACACACGGGCGGTGGCTGCTGCTTGCGCTGGCGGTGGGTGCCTGCGCAGACAAGGCGTCCCCCGGGCCCGGCACAGAGCACCATACTGGACGAGACTCAGCCAGCACGCACGACTCTGACGCCGTCCACGACTCCGCACCGCCACTGGATTCCCACCCTCCAGTCGACTCCCCTCCCCCCACCGACACCGTCGACACCTCCGACACCGCACCCGTGGAGCCCGGCTGCCTGGAGGTCGACGCACGGCTCGATCAGCTGTCCACCCATTCCGTGGACGGCCTGCCGGGCACCAGTGACGGCCTGTCGGGGCAGCTCATCCTCGCCGAGACCGACACCTCCACCGACGCCTGGGTTCTCGGTCGGGCCGCGGTCCTGCCTGGCGGACGCCCAAGCGACGGCACCATCGCCCGCTACCCAGGACTTGGCGCGCCGGAGGCCTGGCTGGGCATCGACCCCTCCGAAGGCGAGCTGGAGGTGCTGGCACGCGGCGATCTCGATGAGGTCTCTGGAAGCGATCTGGTGGTCGGCATCGAGCATCCGGGCCTCGTCGGCGCCCGCGTCGTGGTGCTGTCGGCAGGCTGGGGAGCGGGCAACGTGCTCGACGCAGGGCTCCGCTTCGAGAGCGATGCCACAGGCGCCAGTCCCCTCCCCATCGTGGCCGACACCGACGGCGATGGCGGTCCCGACCTCCACATCGGCTGGAAGGGCGAGCTGGAGCGGTGGTCCGGTCGGCTGCCCGATGGCGACTACACTGCGGGCGACGGCGATCAGGTGTTGACCGGCAGCACCCGACAGTGGGGGGTGGGGGGCGATGTCGACGGAGATGGCTACACCGACCTGGTGGTGGCAACCTACGAGGGGCCCGCGCTGATACGCGGCAGTGCTGGCGGCTTGTCGTCGACAGTCGACACTCCCGACCACCGCTTCGACAGCGGAGAGGACGGCGGTGCAGACATTGGCGGCATCGCTCTGGGGACATCCGCAGCCGGGGACAGCCTGGTGGCCATCGGACGGGTGGCGGTGGAGGCGGACGACAGCATCGTCGACGTGTGGACCGGTCTCGAAGATGACGTAGCACGCGTCACTATCGGCGAGACCGGGCGCGCCACCATCGGCTGGGCGAACCTCGACGGCGCACCGGGAGACGAGCTGGTGCTGGGACGGGTCCCCACGAGTGCCACAGCAGGGGGCCTGTGGCTGTTCGCCGGCTTGGAGGCCACCCCCATGCGAGTGTCTGCCGAAGGTTCGACAGGGGTGGTCGGTCCCCTCTTCCAGAGCTGGCCAACCGGTGAAGACCGCGACGCACTCGTGGTCGTGGACCCCTGGGGTGCGGCGGAGAGGCACCCCAGGCTCTACACCATCGACCCATGCGGCATCAGGTGAGCCGCAGCACCTCGTCGAGGCTCGTGATGCCGTCGGCCACCTTCTTCAGGCCCTGACGCCGCACGGTGGGGATGTGCCGCCCGCCGAGCCAGCCCTTGATCTCGCGTTGAGAGGCCGAGCCCTTGATGAGCCTGCGCAGGTCGTCGTCGGCCGGCACCACCTCGAACAGGCCGGTTCGCCCCTGGTAGCCGGTGTCCATGCACACGGTGCAGCCCATGCCGGTGAAGTAGGTGGTCCCTTCGTCCGGTGCGAAGCCGATCTCGGGAAGCAGCTTGAGGAGCTGGGCAGGTGTCTCCCGCACCTTGCACTCGGGACAGATGGTGCGCACGAGGCGCTGGGTGACGACGCCGACCAACGCGCTGGCCACGATGTACGGCTCGAGGCCGAGGTCGACGAGACGGGTGATGGTGTCGGGCATCGAGTTGGTGTGCATGGTGGACAGCACGAGGTGACCGGTCAGGCTGGCCTGCACGGCGATCTTGGCGGTCTCGGCGTCGCGCATCTCGCCGACCATGATGACGTCGGGGTCCTGGCGCAGGATGGCGCGCAGGCCGTTGGCGAAGTCGAAGCCCCGCTTGCGGTTGAGCTGGCCCTGGACGACGTCCCGCAGCTCCACCTCGATGGGGTCTTCGAGGGTGACGACGTTGCGCCGACGGGTGTCGAGCTCCCGGAGCATGGCGTAGAGGGTGGAGGTCTTGCCGGAGCCGGTGGGGCCCGTGACGACGACGAGCCCTCCCTGCACGCGGGCGAAGCGCTTGAGGTCGACGGCCTGGGTGCCTTCGAGGCCGAGCTTGGAGATGGTGCGCACGCTACGGGAGGCGAGCAGCCGCATCACGATCTTCTCGCCGTGCAGGCTCGGAAAGGTGGAGCAGCGCAGGGAGGTGGTGGCACCGCCGCCTTCGGGAGTGTGGGTGAACACGCCGTCCTGGGGCACGAGACGGTCGGAGATGTCCATGCGGGCCAGCACCTTGATGCGGCTGGCGACATGGGCGCCGAGCACGAGCGGCAACGGGGAACGGTCCACCATCACCCCGTCGATGCGGAAGCGAACCTCCCAGCGGGCCTCCCTCGGCGTCATATGCACATCGGAGGCGCGGGCCTTGATGGCCTTGGTGACGAGCTCATCGAGAATCTGGATGACCTTGGCGCCTTCCGCGCTGGTGGCCTGGGTCTGGCTCATGTGTGGTCCCGACGGATGAGGGCGACGGCGAGGAGGAGGGGGAGGAGGCTCGCCGACAAGGTGCCAGCACTCGCGCATCCGCAGCGGGTCCTGGGTTCGTTGTCCGAGCGGTCATCGTCCACGCGGTCGCCCCCGTCCTCGCCGCAGGCCCCGTCGTCTTGCTGTCGCCAGGTGCTCACCTGGAAGCGGTGGTCCTCGGTGAGCACAGCACCCGTGCGGGTGGGCAGGCCAGCGACAACGGTGACCCTGAGCCAGTCGTAGGCAGGCCAGCGTTCGGTGGGCACGAGGTGCACGATGTGGCTGTCGTCGCCGTAGTAGAGCCAGGTCTCGAAGCCCAGCGCGGCCCCGGAGCTGTCTTCGACGCGAAAGGCGTCGGTGTCGACATCCTCGGCGTACAGCCCCTGCTTGAAGATGATGGAGATGCGGGCGTCGGGAGACTCGGGATCGGTGGCGAGCCCGTAGCCACCGTCCACCGGCCAGGTGCGGTCGATGAGCTGCTCGCCGGACAAGTCGTGCAGGCGGTCCCACAGCTCGGCCCAGTAGCTGGCGATGACATCGGCCTCATAGTCGGGAATGCCCGGTAGCTCGTAGTTGTCGAGGTTGGACGTGGCCCATGGGAAGGGGTCTTCGTAGTAGGACAGGTCGCCGCCCGAGGAGCCCGCGACGCCCACGGCACTCACCGCCAGCTCCAAGAGGTCCTGGCCTTCGGACAGGGTGTCCGCATCCACTCCGACACCGGCGTCCTCGAACAGCGGCAGCAGCGCGTCGTAGGGCACCCAGCGCTCGGGCACATCCTGCGCACCCGTCATGCGAGCCCACACGATGTCGGTGGCCTCGTCCATGCTGCGGCCGTCCGCCCAGCCGAGGTCGCCATCGTAGAGCTGGGAGCGGTTGAGGTAGAAGGCATCGAAGGTCTGGTCGGCGAGCCCATGGGAGCCAAGGCCCATCAAGAAGGCCACATGGGGCGCGGCCTCGCCGGTGTAGGGTGGTCCATACGTGGACTTGATCCAGTCGAGGTAGCGCGTCTGGAAGGGCTCCCAGTGGGCGGTCTCGCCGTAGGGATGCCCGAGCGGATAGCCGCCGTCGGGGAACATGGTGCCGTGGACGAGCATCGGTTCGAGCTCGGGATCCTGGAGCAGGTCGGCCAGCTCGCCCTCCGGCAGGCGGCCGAGCGCCTCCCGGGTGATCCAGATGTGGGTGGTCTGGCCATTGGCCAGGGCCGACACACCACACGCGAGGAGGACTGCGCCCAGCATGAACACTCCCGACCTCAAAGGCGACGACAGGGGGGGACCACAGGGTAGCGCGCCGGCCGCAGTTCGGGGTCCTGCAGCCGGGCACGACCACCGCCTCTGGGGTACACGACCGGCCAACCCCTGAGGTCCCATGATCGTGTACCTGGTTCTCGTCGTCCTCCACATCGCCCTCGGTGCGCTGTGGTTCGGTGCCCCCCTCATGATCGGCTCGGTGCTGAAGAAGTCCGCCGCCGCCGGCCAGCCCGCCTTCGCTGCCGCCACGGGCGTGGCCGACCGCATGGCCCTGCTGGGTGGCGTGGGCAGTGCTGGCGCCTTCCTCACCGGGCTCACCCTCATCTTCTCGGTCTACGGCGGCATGAAGGGACTGCCGGTGCCCTTCCACATCGCGCTCACGCTGGTGCTCGTGGGAGTGGGGCTGAGCTTCGGCGCCATCAAGCCGACCACCGGGAAGCTGGCCCAGGCTGCGCAGGCCGCCGACTACAACCCGAGCAGCGCCACCAGCTCGATCAAGCGGCTCAGCATGTTCTCAGGCATCAGCCAGCTGCTGTGGCTCATCGCGCTGGTGTGCATGTACGCGGCAAAGATGTGACCCGGAACACCGCAGCACGCTCCGTTGTCGCCGCGGCGACCCTGTCGGCCTCCTTCGCCACGCGGGTCGCCCAGGCGTCGTGAGGCTTGTGAGGCTCGGCCAGCCTCCCGGTCGGGAGGTCCTCCTTTGACGCCCGCCTCTCCCCCGGTCAGGCCGCCTTCGGGGTCGGCACTGCCGTGGGCGTGGAAGGCGACGCGACCGTGGCCCAGGCTGTGGTGTCCGCCGAGGCCCCCGTCACCCAGCGGGTGGCCTTGTCGACGTGGCTGGGCGCCAGCCGAAGCCCACTCGGTGATATTGGGCTGCTCGACGCCACTCTGACGGCGCCCGTCGTGGTGGCGGAGGGGGGCACCTGGCTGGCGCGGGTCGGACCGGGCCTGTCTCTGCCCATCGGTACGCTCGGCAACAGCGGCGTGGCCACCATTCGCAGCAGCGGCAGTCCCGACCCCATGCTCACCGCAGAGGCGGCGGGCGGCGGCACGGTCGTGGGCATGGGCCGGGCGATGGTCCGAGTGCCCCTGGTGGACGGTCGAGACGGCGTCCAGGACGGCCCCTTCGTGCGCCTCGACGCTGCAGCCGGCACCCGCGTCGGACGCTTCGTGCCCTTGCTCGGGACCTCCTGGCTCCAGCAGGCCCCGGATGCCGTGGATGGCCGCGGCTACACCGAGCTGAGCGTGCTGGCCGGCACCACCATCAACCTGTCCACCACCTGGGGCCTCGATGTGCAGGCCCGCGTGCCGGTCGCCGGAAGCGGTGCACCCGTGGCCGGTGTGCTGCGGGCCACCCACGTCGTGGGCAAAGCGAAGAAGGGTCGGTAGGGGCTACTCGACGGTGGTGCGCACGATCTTGTCGAGCTTGGGGAAGCGGTCCTCGAGGTAGACGTCGCCGTACTTCATGATGAGGTCCTGACCGGGACCCCGCCCACGGGGCGCGCCTTCGCCGTAGCCGTCGTAGAGCTGTCCCACGACCTCGGCGCCCTCGACCACCTTGCCGAAGGGCGCAAAGCCCATGCTGTCGAGGTTCTTGTTGTTGCCGTGGTTGATGAAGATCTGGGTGGACCGGCTGTCGGGCCGGCCGGTCTTCGCGAAGGTGACCATCAGCGGGGTGTTGGACTGGACCACGGGGTCGTCTTTGATGGTGGCGTCCTTCCAGGCGGCCATGGCCTCGGGGTAGGCGGACATGCCGAACTGGACCATGAAGCCGCCGATGTTGCGGAAGAACTTCGCGTTGTCGAACCAGCCGATCTTGCAGAGGTTGTAGAAGCGGTCGGCGCCCTGGGGAGCCCACTCGCGGGTGACCTCGACGACGAAGGCGCCCTTGGAGGTCTCGAAGCGGCACTTGAAGGCGCCGGGGGCCTGCTCGGTGGCCAGGGAGGGATCGGTGAAGACCGCCGGCGCGCCTTCGGGCAGCGGCGTGGCCACCGGACCGGACTGGGCTTCCTTGACGGGACGCTCACTCGGACGCCCTGGCACCGCCTTGGGCGGCTTGGTGGACTTGCCGGGGCGGGCATCGCCTTCCGCGGGCGCCTTGTCCCCTTCCTTCGGCGGCGGCGGTGCTTCGCTGACTTCGCCCGAGCACGCAGCAATCACGGCAAGCGGCAGCAGACAGGCGAGCAGGGACGGACGGACGGACCAGTTGGCCATGGGGACTCTCCGAAGGCAGGAACCGGCCTTCTACCGGACGGGCCTCCGTCTGACCACGGCCGGCCGAGCGGATAGGCGGCGAGGCCATGGCGTGGCGCGCGGTCGCGTCCGCCCCACCCTGCCGAGCCCGCCATGCCCCCGACCTCCTCCTGGCGCCGTCGCTTGCTGCGTGCCGCCGGTGTCCTGGCCCTGGCGGTGGTGCTGCTGTCGATGACGGTCACCATTGCGGTGTGGTGGATGCTTCAGCGGCCTACCCTCGTGCAGGTCCACCCCGAGCACGCCGAGACCTTCCGCATCGCCGACGTGCAGGTGGTCGACGTGGACTCGGGCACCGCCTCCGGCCCCAAGCATGTCGACGTGCAAGACGGCGTCATCATCGGCATCTGGCCCGCCGACCACCCACCCGCCGCGCCGGCCACCGTGATCGACGGAGCCGGCCGCTGGCTGGTGCCCGGGCTCATCGACGCGCACTGCCATGTGATGGCCGACGCCACGCCGCCCTGGATCGAGCGCCTGCCCGACCCCCAGCTCAGCTTCGAGCGTCTGCTCTACAGCGGGGTCACGCGGGTGTTCGACCCGGGCTCCGCAGTCCCCATCATCTTCGACCTCCGCGAAGAGCTGAACTCGGGCCGCCGCCTGGGACCGTCCCTGCACGCCGCTGGCCCGGTGTTCACGGCGGTGGGCGGCCATCCCGTGCCCATGGTCCGCCTGATGGCGCCCCCCATCGTGCGCGACCTCGGCATCGCAGCGATGATCAGACAGATCGACAGCGTGCAGACCGCCCGAACCGAGGTGGCCGAGCTTGCCCCGGCACGGCCGGACTTCATCAAGATGGCCATCGACCACCTGCCACTCGATGCGCCACTGCTGTCCGCCGACCTGGCCGAGGCCATCGTGCAGGCCGCCGACGCCCACGACCTGCAGACCGTGGCCCACATCGGCACCACCCACGACGCCTTCGTGGCCGCCGATGCCGGGGCCGTCGCCTGGATCCACGGCATCTACAAGGAGGAGGTGAGCGTGGACAATGCCGAGAAGCTTGCGGGCTACGGCATTCCCATGATCCCCACCATGGTGGTCTTCCGGGCATACGGGGAGATGGCCCGCGGAGACTACCCGGCCACCCCGCTGGAAACCGAGGTGATGGCCGCCGAGGATCTCGCAGCACGCGGCGATCCCGAAGGTTCGAAGGACCCTCCCGACAACCTGCGCGAGTACATCGCCCACATTCGGGCCCACCGCCAGACCGCCCTCGACAACGTCGCACGCCTGCACGCGGCCGGCGTCACCATCCTGGCCGGCTCCGACGCACAGTCGGGGGTCATCAGCGGGCCGGCCTTGCACCGGGAGCTCGCACTGATGCACCGCACCGGCATGTCACCTGCCGAGGTGCTTCGCTCCGCGACGCTCCACAACGCGCGCTTTCTGTCGGGCCAGGCCGATCCGCCCTACGGCGAGGTGGCGGTTGGCAAGCGGGCCGACCTCGTGCTGCTGCGGGCAGACCCCCTCGAAGATCCCGCAGCACTCAGCGAGATCGACGAGGTGTTCACAGCCGGACGCCGCTTGCTGCGCACCCCCTGGCCCCAGGAGTAGCCAGCGGGACGTCGCTCACTCCCGCCGACGCCGGGGAGCGAGCAGGCCGAGCAGAGCCACGAGGCCGAGACCGCCGACATCGCTGGCCTGGAGGGTGCTGCAGCCGCCCTTGTCACCATCGGCCGAGCTGCCGTCGACACTCGAACCGTCATCGCTGCCGCCGTCGTCGCCACCATCGCTGCCGCCGTCATCGCCGCCGCCGTCATCGCCGCCGTCGTCGCCGCCGTCATCGCCACCGTCGTCGCCACCGTCGTCGCCACCGTCGTCGCCGCCGTCGTCGCCGCCCTCCTCCGCGTCGACCCCGTCACAGTCCTGGTCGATGCCGTCGCCGGGGATGTCCTCGGCTTCAGGGTGGATGTCGGCGTCCTCGTCGTCGCAGTCGTTGCCGTCGTGGGCCCCCATGTCGAAGCCGTCGCCATCCTGGTCGTAGTCGCTGGCGCCATCGCAGTTGCTGTCGATGCCGTCGTACCAGGTCTCGGCCGCGCTGGGGTTGATGCCCGCGTCGTCGTCGTCACAGTCGTCGCCACCCCAGGCGTCGGAGGCGTGGCCATCGCCGTCCATGTCGTAGTCGTCGGCACCGTCGCAGTCGGTGTCGATGCCGTCGTACCAGGTGTCGGTTGCGCCCGGATGGATGGTGGCGTCGTCGTCGTCGCAGTCATCGCCTCCGCTCACCAGCACGCTGTCGTGGCCGTCGCCATCGACATCGGTGAGGTCGGCGCTGTCGCAGTCCTGGTCGATGCCGTCGTAGGGCACCTCGGAGGCACCGGGGTAGGAGCCCGAGTCGGTGTCGTCGCAGTCGGTGCTGTCGACCACAGTGCCGCTCGGCGCGTCGCAGGCGTCCACGGAGTTGGTGGGGTCGCCGTAGCCGTCGCCGTCGAGGTCGTAGTACCAGGTGCTCTCCCCCGAAGCGCCCGCCTCGTCGATGTCGCCATCGCAGTCATCGTCGATGCCGTTGCACGACTCCGTGGCCCCGGGGGAGATGCTGGCATCGGTGTCGTCGCAGTCGTCGATGTTGTCGTAGCCATCGCCGTCCATGTCGTAGACCGTGCTGCCGGGCCCGCCGTAGATTCCGATGTCGGACGTGGAGCCGTCGGGGTCGAGGATGCTGGGGTCACCTGCATCGATGAGAGTGGACGTGCTCGACAGGCGCAGGTCGTCGTTGCCGCAGTTGCCATCGTCGCTGTAGTCGCGCAGCAGTGGGTCGGCGGTGATGTTGCCGCCACTCGACGACGAGAAGGAGAACTGCCCTGCAGCGTCGTCGCGTCGGTTGTCGTAGAAGTCGTTGTAGGTGACCGTCGAGTTGGTGTCGGTGTCGCTGTCGTAGGCGTATAGAGCATCGCCGTCGATGGTGTGGGCCACCACGTTGTTCGTGAAGTCCACCGCCGAATAGTAGGCGTACATCGCGCCGCCGTACAGGTAGGCGTCGTTGGTGAGGAACACGTTGTTGGTGAAGCCGAGGGAGTCGGAGCTGCCCACATAGACGGCTCCTCCGTAGGAGCCCGCGATGTTCTCCAGGAAGGCCGAGTTGGTGATGTCGGCGGTGCCGCTGGAGCCCACGTCGTAGAAGTAGGCTGCACCGCCGGTCTCGGCTTCGTTTGCGCAGAATGACAGCGCGTAGGCGTCGAGGTTGGCAATGGAGTAGAGGTAGGCGCCGCCGCCGCCATAGTAGCTGTAGTAGCCGTAGGTGGTCACATTGGAGTCGAACTCGATGTTGTCCAACGTGGCCGTCTCGACACCCCGCAGGTAGAGCCCGCCACCGTTGTAGTAGGCGGAGTTGGAGTCGAACTCCAGGTCGTCGAGGTCAGCCGTCACCACATAGGAGGTGGACCCGTAGATGTAGAGTCCGCCGCCACTGCTGCCAGAGGCTTCGTTGCCTTCGAAGACGACGTTGGACACCACGGTGTCCGAGTCTGCATAGGGCGTGTAGATCTCCACCGCCCCCCCGGCATAGGTGGCGACATTGTCGGTGAAGGTGGAGTCGGACAGGTCGATGTCGGTGGAAGTGCCCACATAGAGCGCGCCGCCGTAGTAGCCCTCGGCATCGGAGATGTCGAGGTTGCTCAGGGTGACGGCACCGTAGGCATACCCAACATAGAGGGACCCACCATAGCCGTCGACCGCGGCCGCCCCCGAAGAGGTGACGGAGTCGATGGTCCCCGTTGCGTAGTAGTACAGGGCGAGGTCGGCCGCCGAGCCATCGGCGGTGTTGTCGGTGAAGGTGAGGTCGGCGATGTCGACCGTGGCGGTGCCATACACATAGACGGCACCCGACGAGGACGTCTCGATGTTGGAGAAGCTGGAGTCGGACAGCTCGAGGTCGGAATAGGAGGTGTAGATGGCTCCGCCGCTCGCCGTCGAAGACGAGCTGTCGAAGTCACTTTCCAACACCTCCAGCGTGCTGTAGTAGGCATAGATCTCACCGCCGTAGTAGGCGGTCCCTCCGCTGAAAGAGGCGGTGTCGAGCGTGACCTCGGTGCCCGAGCCCGCATAGATGCTGCCACCGTAGCCGTAGTAGAGCACGCCCGTGGCGTTGTCGGTGAAGGAATCGGAGTCGACGTCCAACACACTGTCATCGGCGAGGAAGATGGCACCACCATAGTAGTAGTCGGTGGTGTTGGACTCCCAGTCGGTGGAGGTGGACGTGATTGCAGACTCGTCGTCCGCGTAGAGCGCGCCCCCATAGTAGGTGGCCGCATTGGAGGTGAGCTCGCAGGAGGTGAAGGTGAGGGTCACACTTCCGCGCGAGCCGTCGTCGAGGAAGATGGCGCCGCCGTAGGTGGCTGAGTTGCCATCGAAGGTGACCGTGTCGAGGTCGATGACCGCACCGTTGGTGCCGTAGATTGCGCCACCGAGGTAGGCCTCGTTGGTGGAAAAGGAGCTGTCAGTGGCATCCAAGGAGCCCCCGTCGAGCTCGATGGCACCGCCGTAGAGGTAGCCGGACGCGTCGCCGAGGTCCTCGAACACCATGTCATCGAGCGAGATGTCGCTGTTGAGTCCCTCGATGGCCCGGCGGCCCGAATTGCTGACTGTGAAGCCGGAGATGTCGAGCACTTCTCCACCATCGGCGAGAATGGCGCTATCGCAGGCGCCTGCCCCATCGAGGGTGGTGGTGCCGCTGCCCGCACCGGTGATGGTGAGGTCGCGCCCGGCCGGATCGAGGCACTCCGTGTAGGTGGCCGCCGCGACGGTGATGGTGTCGCCAGAGGTGGAGGCGTCGATGGCATCCTGGATGGTGGCGTAGGCGGTGGTCGAGGAGGGGTCGACCGACAGGGTGGCCGCGGCCGCGGTGGACTGGACGGATCCAGCGGCGAGGAGCAGGAACAGGGAACTCATGGCGTCTCCAGAAATCCGGCCGAGGATACTCGATGCCCACGCCTCTTTGGACACTCTCTGCCGGAATGCTGACCTCGGCAGGGGGACTCACCGACCACAAGCCTGCAGGCGTCCGCAGGGCGGGGGCCGCGGTTCAACTGCTTCGCGAGGATAGACCCGGGTGAACGACAGGCCCACTGTGGAGGTGACAGATGGGACAGGTGGCACTGGTGACCGGCGCCAGCCGCGGTGTGGGAGAAGCGACGGCCATTCTCCTCGCCCAGGCAGGCTGGACGGTGGGATTGATGGCCCGCAGCAAGGACCGCCTGGAGGCCCTGGCCGGACGCATCTCGAAAGATGGCGGCCGGGCGTTTTCGTGCCCCGCCGATGTGGCCGACCCGGAGGCCGTGGAACATGCCGTGGAACGGCTCGTGCGAGCGGCAGGTCCCGTCGGGGCGGTGGTCAACAACGCCGGGATGGTCGACCCTATCGGCCACATCACCGAGTTGTCCCCCGCGGACTTCTCGCGCACGGTGGCCGTCAACCTCCACGGAGCGTTCCACGCGGTCCACGCCGCCCTCCCCTCGATGCTGGGCGCAGGCGGCGGCACCATCGTGCAGGTGAGCTCCGGGGCCGCCCACCGTCCCCTCGAAGGCTGGACGTCCTACTGCGTGGCCAAGGCCGGCCTGTGGATGCTCACCCAGGCGCTGCACCATGAGCTGCAGGCGCGCGGCGTGGCGGTCTACGGCTTTCAGCCGGGCACGGTGGACACTGAGATGCAAGCGGTCATCCGGCGGTCAGGCGTCAATGCCGTGAGTCGCATGACCCGCGACCAGCACCTCCCGGCGACCGTTCCCGCGGCTTGCATTGCCTGGTTTCTGCGGGAGCGTCCCCAGGACTGGCGCGGCCTCGACCTCCGCGTGAACCAGGTGCGAGACCGGGCTGGCGTGTCGCCCCATCCACCCCCTCAGTAGCGGTTGGCCACACCCCAGAGGTTGTAGTCATCGGCCACCTCGTCGATGAGGTCGTCGATGCTGCTGTCCACCCCACGCACCCGGAAGATGTTGCGGTGGTCGCCGACCTTGCTGGTGACATACCAGTCGCCTTCGTCGCCGTTGGTTGTGATGTCGAGCGGCTGCATCAAATCGTTGATCCAACGCACCGACTCATCCCACTCGCCGGTGTCGAGGTTGAAGCGTCGAATCGCATACTCGCCGGTCGTGAACTGGGCGGAGATGGCGTAGAAGCCGTCGGCATCCATCCAGCTGGTGCCAAGGGTGGTGTACAGCGCCTCGAGGTCGAGGGTCTCGGACAGGTCGGTGGCCTTGTGCATCACGAGGCCGGTGTCGGCGTGCCAGGTGGCGAAGGCGCCCAACAGCCCGGAGATGCCGAGCGTGCCGGTGAGGGGGTCGACGTCGATGCCGGCGCCGTAGAGCTCGTATTCGTAGGTCTCGGCAGCGTAGTTCCAGCCCCAGGCGGCCAGCTCAGAGGTGCTGCCATCGCTGTCCACCCGCATGAGCTGCCCCGGAAGGAGCACAGCGAGCCAGCCTTCGGGGTGCCACGCCAGGCCGCGCACATACGGCCCGAAGAAGTAGAGACGGGGGTCGAGCTCGCCGAAGCAGTCGGGGACCTCCTCCTCGGGAAGGGCGAAGCACGCGTCGTACTCGGCGTCTCCGAAGCTCGCGAGCGGAGTCACGGTGCCGCTCTCGGTGACCCGCTGGATGACGGAGGGCTGGTACCAGGGGACGCTGTCGTCCCAGCTCGGCATGAGGCCGCCGCTCACGAAGGAGGTCGGGCCCGAGATGCTCGTGAAGTAGGGGTAGGTCGTGACGTACCAGTCGGCCTCGCCGCCCTGGGTGACGCTCCAGGGCACGGTGTCCGCCGGCATGAGGATGGTGTGGTCTTCAACGCCCACGCTGCTGAGGATGCGCAGACTGCTGCGGCCCTCGCCGTACTGCTCGGTGACCGCCATGCCTCCCCAGACCTCGTCGATGCGGCCATCGCAGTCGTTGTCCTTTTCGTCGTAGGGGTCCTCGTCCCAGGCGGGATTGACCTGGTAGTCGGTGTCGTCGCAGTCCCCGTCTTCTACGGTGAAGCCGTCACCGTCCTCGTCGGTCCCCTCCTCTCCCCCATCATCGCCCCCGCTGCCAGAGCCGTCGTCCCCCACACCGGAGTCATCGGGAATGACCGTGGTGCCCTTGTCGGAGCAGGCGACGAAGGACAGGGCACAGGCGAGCATCAGTGGGCGCATGGGGACTCTCCGAAGAACGCGCCCAGCCTACCCCGCACCGAGGCCGCCCACTGGCGGAAGGCCGGGCTGGTGGGCCTGCGGTCAGGGGACGTCGGGCAGCGAGGGGCCGAGGTCGCGGGCGAAGTAGGACAGGATGAGGTCGGCGCCCGCGCGCTTCATGCTGAGCAGAGTCTCGCGTGCTACGGCATCTTCGTCGATCCAGCCGTTGGCGCCAGCCGCCTTGATCATCGCGTACTCGCCCGAGACGTTGTAGGCCGCCAGCGGCAGGCCGAAGCGCGACTTCACGGCGTGGATGACGTCGAGGTAGGACAGCGCGGGCTTGACCATGAGCACGTCGGCACCCTGCTCCACGTCGAGCGCAGCCTCGATCATGCCCTCACGCACGTTGGCGGGGTCCATCTGGTAGGTGCGGCGGTCGCCGAAGGCCGGCGCGCTGTCGACGGCATCGCGGAAGGGCCCGTAGTAGCTGCTGGCGTACTTCACGGCGTAGGACATGATGCTGACGTCGAGGTGTCCGTCGGCATCGAGGGCGCCGCGCATCGCGCCCACCATGCCGTCGATCATGCCGCTGGGGGCCACCATGTCGGCGCCGGCCCGCGCGTGGCTCACCGCCTGCCTGCCCAGGTTGTGGAGGGTGGGGTCGTTGAGGAGCTGGCCGCCTTCGCTCACCACACCGCAGTGGCCGTGGGAGGTGTACTCGCAGAAGCACACGTCGGTAATGACGAACAGCTCGGGGTGCTGGGCCTTGATGTGGCGGACGGCGCGCTGGATGATGCCGTGGTCGTCGTCCCAGGTGTCGCTGCCGATGGGGTCCTTCTGGGTGGGCACGCCGAACAGGATGACCTGGCGGATGCCGGCCTCGAGGATGGCGTCGAGCTCCCGGTCGACCTCGTCGAGCCCGTAGTTGCAGATGCCGGGCATCGACGGAATCTCGCGCACGGTGCCGGGCCTGGGGTCGATGAAGACCGGCATGATGAGGTCCTGCCGGGTGAGGATGGTCTCGCGGACCATGGCGCGCAGAGCGGGATGGGCGCGGAGACGGCGGGGACGGCGGACGAGGGACATGGGGGCTCCGAGGATGGGGGCCCGATGTATTCGGTCCCAGCTTTCGCCGCCTTGCGACCGCCGAATGCAGCTGCCGTCGGCCCGTCGGCGCGGCATCGTGTCCCCAGAGCTGTCCGGAGCCCACCATGCACACACGCCTCCTCCTCGTCGCACTCCCCGCCTTCGGTTGCGGAATGGGCAAGCGTCCCCAGCTCGAACGTGCCGCAGCTCCCCAAGCGGGCGCCCCCGACGACATCGCCGCCGCCGGCCAGACGGCGTGTGAGGCAGCCACGCGAGGCTGGCCCGAGAATGACCGGCTGGACGGCATCATCGAGGCCCGCATGCAAGCCGGACGCCTGCCCGGCCTCGCGGCCTGCATCGTGAAGGACGGCGACGTCGCCTGGTGCGGCGGCTATGGCACCACCCAGGCCGACGGCGGCGGAGTGCCCGTGACAGCAGACACGCCCTTTCTGTGGGCGTCGGTGTCGAAGCTGGTGACCGCGACCGCGGTCGGCATCGCGATGGAGTCCGGGCACCTGTCCTTCGAGCAGGACGTGGACACCCTGCTCGAACCCACAGTGCAACATCCCCGCTCCTCGCGTCCCATCCGACTCGACGCCGTGCTGGCACATGTGGGGGGCATCCAGGACAACGACCGTGTGATGGACGACTACTACGCCCGAGACGTCGACCCACGCTTGTCCCTGGCCGAGGTGGTCGACCGGTACTTCGACCCGGAAGGTGCAGACTACGACCCGCGTCGCAACTTCCTCGCCGACGGTCCGGAGTCCACCAATCGCTATTCCAACATGGGCTACGCACTGGCTGGTGCGGCGGTCGCAGGGGCCACCGGGGTGGACTTCGCCGCCTACACCGAGCAACACATCTTCGAGGCCCTGGGCATGTCCAACACAGGCTGGCGTCTGGCTGGCTTCGACCAGGACCGCCTCGCCGAGCCGACCTCATGGCGCGACGGTGCCTGGAAGGGGCATGGGCACACCACCTTCGCTGACTACCCCAACGGCGGACTGCGCAGCAGCGCCCATGACATGGCTTGCTTCACCGCCTGGGCTGCCCGCGGGGGCGACCTGTATGGCACCCGCCTGCTGCAGACCGAGACGCTGCACAAGATGATGGCGCCGGCCTTTCCGCGCCTGGACCCCGACCAGGGCTTGGGTTGGTACTACGAAGACCTGGGAGACCCGACGCTGTGGGTGGGACACAGCGGCGGCGAAGCGGGGGTCGCCTCGGACCTGTTCATGCGCCAGGACGGCAGCCTGGCGATTGTGTTGGTGGCGAACGGGGACTGGGGGAACGAACAGGCGATTCTGGACATCGAGGATGCGTTGGTGGCCTTCGGGCGAGAGCTGTAGAGACGCTCACCGGATGCAGAGTCAGGAGAGCCAGACCTCTGGGGCCTCGAGCACGCCTGCCTCTGCAAAGGATGCGGCCAGGTCGGGGTCGGCCATCATCCCCGCGAGCATGGCCTGCACGGTTGCCACATCTGCATCGATCTTCTGCACGACCAGGACGTTCTCAGGGTCTTCGGCCTCCCGAAACACCCCCACGTCCTGGACACCGGCCTGGACCCGTCGGGCCGCGTCGGCATCGAACACCCGACGCCAGGTCTCGTAGTTGGCAATGCGGTGGCGCATGAACAGATGGGTCATCTCGAGCTCCTCGAATCGGTGACAGGGTCGGCGGCGCAATAGCCGCTTCGTCGATTCGCGGCATGCGCACACGGCACGGGGAGACCTGACCACCGTCTGTCCCACTGGCCCCCCACCCTCGCCATCCCGGGCTACCGTAGAACGCCCGGAGGCCGACATGTCCCGTCGAATCGCATCCCTGGCTGCGCTGCTGTGTTGGACCGTGGGCTGCCGTCCAGCCGACCCCAAGACCACAGACGACCCCGGTTCCTCCGACTCCGTAGACACCGCAGACACCGCAGACACCGCGGACACGGGCACTCCCACCAACGACGCCTACGCAATGGCGCGCTTCACCCACTTCGAGCTCGACCTCGACCCCGCGGACTGGGACACCCTGCGCCACGAGACCCGCAACGTCATCGACGTGCTGCTGGGCGACTGTCAAGCCGAGCCCTTCGGCAGCCCGTTCACCTGGTTCCCCGCGCAGCTCACCATCGACGGCGAGCCCATCGGCACCATCGACGTGCGCAAGAAGGGCTTCTTCGGCTCCCTCGACGAGGAGCGCCCATCCCTCAAGCTCGACCTCGTGGAATTCGACGACGACCTGCACTTTCTGGGAGTCGAGCGCTTCACCCTCAACAATGCCATCAGCGACCCCGCCCTGGTGCGCCAATGTGTGGGTTACCAGGTGTTCGCCGACGCGGGCATTCCGGCCTCGCGATGCAACTTTGCGCGAGTGACCGTGAACGGCGTCGATCTGGGCGTCTACGTCAATGTGGAGCCCGTCAAGGAGCCCTTCCTCGACCGCCACTTCGGCGACGCCACCGGCGACCTCTACGAAGGCACCCTGGCCGACTTCCGCGAAGGCTGGACCGGCACCCTCGAGCGCAAGACCAACGAGGATTCCGACGACTGGTCGTCCATCGAGGGGGTGGTGGCCGCCCTCGAGGGCGACGACGATGCGCTGATCGACGCCCTGGCCGCCGAGATCGACCTCGACAACTGGTTCACCTTCTGGGCCACCGAGGTCGTGGTCACCCACCTCGACGGCTACGCCGGCAACACCAACAACTACTTCATCTACGACGACCCCGGCCGCGACCGACTGGTGTTCATGCCCTGGGGCATCGACGCCATCCTGCTGCCCCAGGCGTGGCGGGAGGGCTACCCCGAGTCGGTCTACGCCAGCGGGGCCCTCGCCAACCGGCTCTACGGACACGAAGAGGGCCAGCAGCTCTACCTCGATGCCCTCGACGCCGTCTTGGCCGACGTCTGGGACGAGTCCGTACTGCAGTCGCGTGTCGACGCCATGGAGGACGTGCTGCTGCCCGAGCTGGGCGACGACGAGCGGGTGGTCAGCCGTCAGATCGAGGTGGTGCGCGACGTCATCGACAGCCGCCGCGACGAGATTGGCGACGAGCGGGCCGACGGTCCCTACAGTTGGGACATCCCGATGCGGGACAGCTTCTGCATGACCGACATCGGCGATGTGACGGGGAGCTTCGCCACCACATGGGGCACCCTCCACACCGACGACCCCTTCACTGCAGGCGAGGCCACCTTGTCGCTCGTGGTGGAGGACGAGACCATCAACCCCGACGAGGTGGGCGTGGTGGCGGGCACGGTGGCAGACTCGGGCGAGCACCTGCTGTACCTGGCGAGCTGGATCAGCGACCACGAGGCCATCATCGTCTACCTGGTGGCCATGCCCGACGCCTGGACCCCGGGCGAGCTCACCATCGACTTCGACCGGGCCACCGCCGCCTTGTTCTACCGGGATGTCGACACGATGGCGGACTTCGAGCTGGTGTCCTACATCGTGGGCACCTACACCTTCGACGAGGCCGGCACCGACCCTGGAGACGCCTTGTCCGGCACCCTGTCGGGCGACCTCATCGCCCTGTAGCGCGTCGAGCCAGGCCGCCCTGAGGGCCGGGACCGGCGAGCAGGGTGGGGCCGATGTGTTGGGACAAGGCAAGTCCTCGAAGGCCTCGTGTTGCACACTGTTTTCGAGGATGGCCATCCCGTCGGCGGTGGACTCGGAGGGGAGCCCGGCGGCGAGCATGCGCCGAAAGAGCGGGCCGTAGCCATCCCGCACCACCACCTCCAGCAGAGGCCCGCCGTCGACCTCCCGGTCGGGCGCAAGCGACGCACCCGCATCGGCGAACAGCACGGCGGAGTCTTCGGCAGACTCCATCAGAGCAAGCTCCAGCAGGCTGTAATCATCGGTCGCCGCCTCGGCGTCGTCGGCGGTCACCTCGATGCCGCGCTCGGCGAGCTGGTCGGCGGCTGAGGTGGGGGCGGTGGTGCCCAGCAGGTCGGCGCAGTCTCCATGGCCGTCCTCCAGACAAGCCGACACCAGCTCCGGGCCCCGCTCGCGTCTTGTCCAGGTCGGCGCCAAAGAGCACGGGCCGGCAGAAGAGGGACCGTGACGGGACGTCCTGGCTCGCGTCGGTCACGGGTGGTGCGCCATCGTCGCCTCCGCCCGTGTGTTCGTGTCTCCGGGCAGCTACTCCCCCACTCTGGTGACCTCGATGTCGGTGTGTGTGGACTGGCCCGCCGCCGTGACGGCGTGCGAAGTCGCCCAGGCGCGCGGCCATGCGGCCTTGCTGGACTGCTTGACGTCGAGCGTGAACTGCACTGCTGGCTCCGACGCCTCGAACCGCTTCTTCAGCTCGGCCACCGCCACGTCGGCGAACTGCCCCGCCATCGCACGGGTCATCTCCTCCGCCGGACCGAACAGCTGAGCCGCTCCGAGCTCGATTCGCTCATTCACCTCCACTGTGCGACCGTCGCGGGCGATGTGCCGTGCGCCCGAGGCAGTGACGTGCTGGCCGGGTCCCATCCCGGGGACCACCAGGGTGCGCGACGTGGCATCACCGGGCTCGGCTGGCCCACAGGCGAGCCCGACGAGTGGCTGCACGTCGGTCAAGACACCAGCCCGAAGCACCTCCGGGTTCGCAATCGTCGCCCGCCAGAGCGCACCACCCCCGAAGAGGTCGTCGACCATGGCCTGCATGTGGTCCACCATCGGCTGCACGTCGAGCACCTTGCTGCTCCGATTCCCCAGGTCCACGTCCACCTCGACGGCAGGAGGGGGCGTCCGCCACCGCGCGAGGGCGGCCTCGTCCATCGTCCCGAGCGGGTCGGGCGCATCGGTGGACTCCACGGCGTAGCGCAGCCTCAGACGGCGCTCGTCCGCCTCCAGCACATCGACCCGGTAGGTCCAGCTCACCTCGGTCCCGGCGCTCCTCCGCACGCCGGTGTACCGCACGGAGTCTCCTACCTCGGGGCAGGGAACCGCCTTGCCCGCCATGGCGACGCCAAGGCCCATCATCCACAGCAGCATTGCTCTCCTCCCCTCGCCGGTCGTAGCACGGGGGAAGGTCATCACGGCCGGCCGCGCAGGTCAACCAAGCGCCCCGGGGAACGGTGGTTGCTTGTCGCTTGACAGCGCGGTGACCTCAGGCCTGCTCAGTGAAGCGGTCGATGCCCGACCCGCCTGAGTTCGTGACGGTCAACGCCTTGATGATGACCATTCTCGACGAGTCGGGGACGTGTCTGGTCTCGTGGTGTTCAATGCGGCTACGCAGCAGGCTGAGCCTCGGGGGAGGTGGCGCGGCTCATGTAGAGCGGCAGACCAAAGCAGGCCCCGAAGAACACAGCGTTGACGATAGCGTTGAGTGGAGCGCCCACCATGACGCTGGCCATCGAGTCGGCAGACAGCCAGGCGAGGCCCGACCACAGGATGGCACGCCGGGCCCAGGCCTGCTCCCAGGCGTGTCTGGTGAGGACAAAGCCCATCACCGCCCAGCCGAGACACACGCCACCGCCAATGCCCCAGGCGAAGCGGGTTCCTGCGGTCACGATGCCGGGGTCGGTGCCGCCGAACAGCATGCGGGTGGCGAAGTCGATGGCGCCTGGGCCCACCGCCGCGGCGTCTGCCATGAACACGCCCATCAGCACGGTGAGTGCCCAGCCGACCTGAATCCAACGCTTCCAGAACATGTGGTCTCCGGTTGTCTTGGGGACAGTCCCACCGTCACTCCCAAGCCAGGCTCCGACGATTCCCTCGGAGGGAAGCAGCTCGATTCCCCCCGCCATCGCCTCGACTGGCGGACCGCGGCGGGCCACAGTGGGGCACTCTCGGAGGCAGCATGACGTCCCCATTTGGCCAGAGCCTGCGTCGCTGGCGCCGTGTCCGTGGCTGGAGCCAGCTCGACCTGTCCGCGCGGGTGCGCACGTCCCCCCGTCACCTCAGCTTTCTGGAGACCGGTCGCTCCCGGCCTGGCGAGGACATGGTGTGTCGACTCGCCGAGTCCCTCGACCTTCCCTTGCGCGACCGGAACGACCTGCTCCGGACCGCCGGCTTCGGCCCGATCTGGCCCGAACACGACCTGGGTGCCGAGGCCATGGCCCCCTACCGTCGCATCGTGGGCCATATGTTGGCCCAACACGAGCCCTTCCCCGCCTTCGTGGTGGACCGCTGGTGGAAGGTGCTCGAGATCAACCGGGGAGCCGCGCCCTTTCTCGCGAGCCTCGGCGCCGCCCGCGACCAGGACTTCCTCGACATCCTCGACGGTCCGCTCCGGGTGACGCTCGACAACTGGGCGGAGGTGGCCTGGCACAGCTTGTACCGGCTGCGACGGGAGACAGCGGCAGCGGGCGGAGACGAGCGCCTCGAGGCCATGTTGGACCGCCTGGAGACCATCCTGGCCACCGTGCCCGCACCCGAGATCGACCCTGCCAGCCCCATGGTGTGTCCCCGGGTGGTGATGGGCGGCCACACCCTGCGCTTCGTGGGCACCATCGCGCGCTTCGGCAGCGCGGTCGACGTCAACCTGTCCGAGCTGCGGGTGGAGCTGATGTTCCCGGCCGACGACGAGACAGAAGCGGTGCTCCGGGCTCTGAGCAACCTCTGAGCCCCGGCCGGGGCCCGGTGTCAGTCGGCGTGGGCGATGATGGTGTCGGTGAGCCGCTCGAGCTTGTCGGCCCCCGAACCACACGACACGATGTCCATCTTCGGCCCGAGCAGGCAGACCCCCGGCAACACCGAGCCGTCGTAGGGGAGGCTCTCCAGCAGCACCGAGTCGAGGTCGCCCAGCACCGCGAAGCCCTCGGCATGAACCTCGTCGGCGTAGGGCACCACGTCTGCTGCGGAGGGCGGCCCGCCGTCGCGCCCCTGGAAGAGCAACACGAGGCCCCGAACGGTCTGTCCGGTGTCGCCCGAGAGCACCGCCGCGAGGTTGCCCATGTCGGCGGCCTCTGACTTGCAGCTGCCGCACCAGGCCGTGGTGACGAGGGCCACCGTGTAGCCGCCGGCGAAGTCCCACAGCTCCACTTCTTCTTCGCACTGGTCGACCAACCGTACATTGGCCACCGTGTCGCCCACCGCGCCGCCGGTGGCCACGAGCTCACCGGGGTCTCCGTGGGGCCAGCCGCAGGCGTAGCACTGCTCGCCAGCATCGAGAGGGTCGCTCACACAGTCGACCTCTTCGCCGTCGGACAGGCCATCTCCGTCGGTGTCCGCGCGGTCTGCGGAGGTGCCCAGCTCGGCCTCCGAGCAGTCGTCGAGACCGTCGCCATCCGCGTCTTCAGCGGCATCACAACCCGCATCCACCGTGGCGGGCGCCGACCCCTTGTCGCTGCCGGAGTCCTCCGCACAGGCGAAGAACAGCAGACACATCCACCAGGCGCGGGTCTTCAACTCAGATGCCGAAGCCGATGCTGATGCCGGTCTGCTCGCCGTAGAAGGTGACCTGCTTGTTCCAGCCGAGGTGGAGGCGGAGCTTGGACAGGTTGATGCCTGCGCCCGCATAGAGGCTGTACTGGCCGAGCACGGCGTTGAGGTTCTCGCGCTCGCCGCCGAAGTACCAGCCCGGCGCAATGCCCGCGTAGGCGTCGAACACCTTCACGTTGAACAGGCCGGTGACCGGCCAGTCGAGGCCCATGGTGGCCGGCAGCTCGGTGTCGAGGAAGGTGTACTGGCTGTAGAAGAGGTCGGGGCCCATCTGGGCGCCCACCACCTTGTAGAAGGGGCCGAAGAAGCTGCCGACGTTGACCTGGTAGCCGGAGATGCCGTCGCCAAAGGCCAGGGTGCCGACCGCGCGGGTCTTGCCGAAGAAGACGGGGTCCTTCTTCTTCTGCTGGTACTTCAGGCCCGCCTCGGCGCCCACGTTGAGACCCACCGCACCTTCCCACACCATCGCGCCCACGACCGGCTTGGCGTAGGGCTTCTTGGAGTAGGGGCCCTCCAGCGTGAGCGCGCTGTCGGCCTTGGGCTTTTCGGCAGGAGCCTCGCCTTCCTGGGCCGGCGCATCGCCTTCTGCGGCGGTGGTGTCGCCATCCTGGGCAGCAGCGGGGGCGGCGCTCAGAGCGGCGGCGAGCCCGAGCATGGAGAGGGTCGCGGACATGGAAGGCTCCTGGGTCGATGCTGGGGTCCGCCCGTGCCCTGGGCAACCGCGGACCGTGCCTTCTTCTTGATGGATTGGGCCGACGGCGTCAAGCCCGCACCGGGAGGGTGCAAGGGCGCGGTGAGGCAGGGTCAGTCGGCGAGATCACCGCCGTCGGGCTCGAGATCGACATGGCGGGCCCGGGGGATGGCCTCGCGCAGGCGGGCTTCGAGGCGGTCCACCTCCACCCCCACCTGGTCGGTCATGGCATCGCCGAACTCTTCGAGGAAGGCCAGCAGCTTGTCGCCATCGTCGAGCTCCTCGGCCAGCTTGTCGAGGTCGCGGTCGCCCAGGTGACGGCGGGCCAGCTCCGCGCCATCGAAGTCGATCTCGGCGGCGATGTGGTAGGCGTCGGCGCCCTCCACCACGGCCCGCGACATGATGACATCTTCGACCACAGGGTCGTTCTCGAAGACCGCATGCATGGCGTCCAGGTCGGCCTTGCGGATCGACTGGCCAATCAACAGCGTGCGGTTCCGGCGCATCAGGAAGAAGGCGACGAAGCCGAGCAGCGCGCCGATGAGGAGGCTGCCGATGGGGTCCCAGTAGGGGGCGTGGGTGAGGTGGGTGAGGCCGACCGTGATGAAGGCGATGATGACGCCAAAGACCGCCGCGGAGTCCTCCAGCAGGACCGCCACACCAAACACATCATCGGTGGTGCGCACATAGTCCCAGAAGCCCTGCCCGCGCGCCTTGGCCTCCTTGGCGAGCGCACGCACCGCAATCCACAGGCTCGCCCCCTCCGCCACAAGACTCAGAGTGAGGATTCCGAGGTTGATCCAAGGACCGGTGGAAGCGTCGTGGTGGCCGCCTTCCAGGAGCGACTGCACTCCGTGGGCGACCGTGACGCCGCAGCCGAGGAAGAAGATGCCCACGGCAGACATGAGCGCCCACACGAAGGCATCGCGGCCATACCCGTAGGGATGCTGCTCATCCGGTTTCTGCTCGGCTCTGCTCATGCCGACGGCCAGCAGGGACTGGTTGCCGACGTCGGCCAGCGAGTGGATGCCCTCGGCCAGCATGGTGCCGGAACCGGTGAGCGCGAAGCCGATGAACTTGGCGACCATCACGATGCTGTTCGCGCCGATGGCGCTGTAGACGGCCGCTTTGCTGCCTCCAGCCACGGGAGCCTCCTGGGACGGGATGCGGAGGTAGCGCGCCACAGCCCTTCGGGCATCCTCGGAGGGACCGTCACCTCGGCGGGGTTCGGCGGGATGGGCGGTGCCCCCGGCCGTCGGGTACCATCGCGGGGTGAGTCCAGCCTCCCAACCCAGGCGCCTCCCCCTCAGCGTGCAGGCGTTCGTGTTGCTGTTCCTCCTCGGCTCCCTGCCGGCGGCCCTGGTGTCGGAGTGGGCCGCCTGGCGCCACCGCGAGGAGGCCGCAGACGAGTTCGAGGCCCAGTCCCGTGCCGTCGCGACCGGGCTGGCAGAGGCGGGCCGGGAGTACTTGGAGGACCAGCGCCGCATGGTGGCCATCATCGCCGCCACCGCCCGCCAGCTCGACGACTGGAGCCCCGAGACCCTGCGCCCGATGCTCGACGCCCAGGTCGACGCCGCCGGCACCTTCCACGGCGTCTACATCGCCGGCACCGATGGCGTCTCCATCGCGTACAGCCCGCCGATCAGCGGAGATGGCACCCCGTCGAAGGCCGGCGACAACTACCTCGACCGCGCCTACTTCAAAGAGGTGCTGCGGACCCGGGCCACCGCCTGGTCGGGCGTGCTCCATGGCAAGCAGTCCAAGCGCAATGCCGTCATCTTCGGCGAGCCCGTCCTGAGCGAGGGCGGCGACCTGATGGGCGTGGTCGGGGCGGCAGTGCGGCTCAACCGCCTCCAGCACCTCGTCTTCGCAACCAACCCCAGCGAGAACGTGCGGGTGCTCATCGTCGACCCCGCCGGACGGGTGGTGGCGGACACCTCGGATCGCCTGGGCCACGGTGAGCAGCTCGACGCCCCCGATCTGGTCGAGTCGGCCTGTCCGAGCGCAAGCCGTGGCCTGGTGGATGAGACCGCCGACACCGTGCTCGGCGTCTGCCGCACCCTGCCCCTGGGCAACACCCACCTGCGGGTGTGGGTGACCGAGCCCGCCGCACACATCGCCCAGCGCGCGGCCGTGCGCGAGCGCCACACCCGGCAGGCCCTGCTCGCTCAGCTCCTCTTCATCGCGCTCGTGTCGGCCCTGTTGTCGTCGTCCGCGGCCCGACTGATGGCCCGTCTCGTGCCCAAGGTGGACAAGCTGGGCCGCGGCGACCTGGACGTGGCGCTGCGGCCCTCGGGATGGTCGACTCCCCGCGAGCTGGCCGCCGTGCGCAACGCCGCCGGACGCATGCTGGAGCGGATGCGGTCCAACCGGGACCGGGCCGCGGCACTGGTGGAGGAGCTCGAAGAAGCCAACAAGAAGCTGAAGCCGCTCGCGGCAGCCTGGGACCAGATCGGCGAAGCGGTGGAGATCCTCGACGCCGAGGGCCGCATCCTCTTCGCCAACCCCGCCTGCGTCGAGGCCCTGGGCGCCCCTGCCACCGCCGTGGGCCAGCCCTCCACCCTGCTGGCGGACGAGCGCGGTCCCATGCTCTCGCAGGCCTTCAGCGAGCGCCGAGGATGGACCGGCGAGGTGGAGATCGACGGTCCGGACGGCCACCGCCTCCACGCGGTCACCGCCTCTCCGGTATTCGAAAACAGCGCACTGGTGCGTATTATCGTGATTCGATGGGACCTCACCGAGCAGCGCGCAGCCGAAGCCGTCGCCGCCCACTCCGCCCGTCTCGCCAGCGTGGGCACCCTGGCCGCAGGACTCGCCCACGAGATCAACAACCCCCTCACCTACGTGCGCATGCACCTCGAGACCCTGGCCGACGGCGCGCGCGATCTCCAGCTCCCCGAGATGGTCGCCACCACCACCGACTGCATCGAAGGCGTCGACCACATCGGCCGGGTGGTCAAGGGCCTGCTGCTGCTCGCTCGCCGCCGGGACCCCAGCCGGGCGGGCAACCTCCGTGAGCCCATCGCGGTGCGCGCGCTCGTCGACTCCGCTGTCACCCTGTCTCAGGCGCGCTTCAAGGAGCGGGCGTCTGTGCGCACGAAGGTGCCGGGGGGACTGATGGTGTCGGTGCGTGTGGCCGAGCTCACCCAGGTGCTGATCAACCTGCTGGTGAACGCCGGCCTCGCCTACCCGCCGGGTCCGCCCCACACGCAGCAGGTGTGGGTGCGGGCTGGCGAGGAGTCTCTGCAGGACGGGGCGCTGCCCATGGTGTGGATCGAGGTCCAGGACGAAGGCGCCGGCATGTCCCCCGAGGTGCTGGCACGGGCCTTCGACCCCTTCTTCACCACCCGCACGGTGGGTCAAGGGACCGGACTCGGGCTCGCGGTGTCCCGCAGCATCGTGGAGGCCCACGGGGGCACCTTGGAGGCCCGGTCGACCCCAGGCGAGGGCTCGCTGTTCCGCATCCGACTCCCCGGGCGCACCGGCGACACCCTGCCCCCCATCCGCCTGGCGCCCGACGCCCGCAAGAGGATCAAGGTGCTCGTCGTCGACGACGACCCGCTCGTGGCCCGCACCCTGGCCCGCCTGCTCCGCCAGCACGATGTGCGGGTGGCCATCGGCGGCATCGCTGCCCTCGACGCCCTCGAAGAGGAGCTGGTGGATGTGGTGCTCAGCGATGTGATGATGCCCGACCTCGACGGACCGATGCTGCACGCCGAGATCGCCGCCCGCTGGCCTGCCCTCGCCCGCCGCTTCGCCTTTGTGACCGGCGCCCCCCGGGGCTCCTCGGTGATCAGAGCCCTCGACCAGACCGGCCGCCCGGTGCTCCACAAGCCGGTCGACGGCAACACTCTGGCGAACTGCGTGCAGCTGCTCGCGCGCGAGCTCTCCGGCGGTTGAACCGCTGCCCTGCTCATCCCGGGCGCCGTCGGTTCCGTTCCCGTCCACGAGTCTCCCGTTCTCCGGGTGGGCTGCGTGGGAGATGGGATGTTCATCGATTGGCTGAAGGCTGGACTGGTCTCGCTGCTCGCCTTGCCGCCGGCCAGCACCCACGACACCGACCTGCCCTCGGACACCGGCGATTCGGGTCGGTACGGCGACACGAGCGACACCGGGTGGAGCGACACCTCGGGCGCGTCCGACTCCAGCTCCGCCGACACCAGTGACAGCTGGTGGAATGACACGGCCGACTCGGGGGGCGGCGTGATCAGCTCTCCGAGCTGCGGCGACGGACTGCTCTTCGATGGTGCCTACATGAGTGGCCTGCTCGACGGCACCCTCGACCAGAGCGACCACCTGGTGCTGGTGTCGTTGTTGAACGACGGCGAAGGCGGCCTGTCGGGCAGCTGGGATGCCGGCCAGGAGCTGTGCGAGGACGGCAACACCACCGACGGCGACGGCTGCAGCGCCATGTGCGGCATCGAGCCCGAGTATGTGTGTGTCGACCAGCGGCTCACCCCGCTCCAGCTCGACAGCATTCCCTCGTCTTCGCCGAGCTTCCCCTCGGCCGCAGTGCTCTCCGACCTCACCCTGTCCGACGCCGGCGAGACCTTCGCACAGGCCGGCGACACCTCCGCCTCCATCGCACTCACCGGCCTGCCCGACACTCTGCAGACGTGGTCGTTCACGCTCACCCCCTCGGGCAGCGGTGGGCACATCGGCTTTGCGCTGGGCTACGGGTCCGACGCGCTCACCGACTCCGACGGCCACTACATGCTCTTGGTGTGGGGTGGGACGGCGGTGGCGGACGCGGCGCTGGGCACGAGCGCGCCGGGACTGCACATCTACGAGGTGAGCGGGGCGGTCACCGACACGGCCTTGTGGACGGGCGGGGGCACCGGCATGACCCTGCGCAGCTCCGCGGCGACCCGCAGCAGCACCGCCTGGACGCCCGACACCGCTGTGACGGTGGACATCATCCACAGCGCGTCGCGGGTGCAGGTCTACGTCGACGGCACCAGGGAGATCGACCACCACAGCGCCACTGCGATGCCCACGGGCTCGCTCGGCCTGTTCCGAATGGGACCCGCGGCGCTCGAGGTCAGCATGGCGGACCAGGGCGGAGCGGACTCGGTCTGCCACGCTCCCAGCCAGTCGCTGGACTCCGATGGCGACGGCATCAGCGACTACGACGAACGACAGGTGCACGGCACCTACGCGGACAGCGTCGACACCGACGGCGATGGCCTCGACGACCCCACCGAGCTGGCAGGCTGCACGGACCCCACCAAGCCCGACACCGATGAGGACGACCTCGACGACTACGTGGAAGTGGTGCACCACCACACCGATCCGTGCGAGGCCGACACCGACGGCGACGGCCTCTGGGACGCCGCAGAGGTCCTCCTGTTGGGAACCGACCCGACCGATGCCGACACCGATGGAGACCAGGTCGACGATGGCGAGGAGGTCCACACGCTGGGGACCGACCCGCTCGATGAGGACACCGACAGTGACGGCATTCAGGACGGCGACGAGCGCAGCCTGGGCACCGACCCCGCGGCAGCCGACAGCGACGGCGACGGCATCGACGATGGCGACGAGCTGGACGGATCGACCGACCCCCTCGACGGCGACACCGATGGCGACGGCCTCACCGACGGCGAGGAGCAGGCCGCGGGCAGCGACCCGCGGAGCACCGACTCCGACCTCGACGGCCTCGACGACGTGGAGGAGCTCGGCTGCGCAGGCTGCGACCCCGCCCTGGCCGACGCCGACGCCGACGGCCTCACCGACGCCGAGGAGCTGGCGGCCGGCACCGACCCTCGGCGTGCGGACACCGATGGCGACGGCCTGTCCGATGGCGAGGAGGTGGCGCTGGAGGGCTTCGACCCGAGGCGGTCCGATGCCGACGGCGACGGCCTGTCCGACGCCATCGAGGCCATCCACGGGGCGAACCCCCTGCTGGCCGACTCGGATGGCGACGGGGTGGACGACGGCGTGGAGGTGCTGGCCGGCGGAGATCCCGACGATCCGGACTCCGACGAGGACGGCCTGCTGGACGCCGAGGAGTGGACCCTGGGGCTGCGCATGGACCGGCCCGACACCGACTCCGACGGCCTCACCGACTTCGAGGAGCTGGCGGTCACCGGCACCGACCCCACCCGCTTCGACACCGACTCCGATGGCCTCGGTGACGGCCGGGAACGCTGGCACACCCTCACGGATCCCACCCTGGCGGACACCGACGGCGACGGCATCTCCGACGCCGAGGCCTGGGGCGGCGGGCGCGGGAACGGTCCCGACACCGACGGCGACGGCCTCACCGACGCACAAGAGGCGGGCGCCGGCACCGACCCTGGCGCTGTGGACACCGACGAAGACGGCATCGACGATGGCGAGGAGGTGGCGCTGGGCCTCGACCCCCGCTCGGCCGACTCCGACCGCGACGGCATCGCAGACGGCGACGACGCCGCTCCCCGGTCCCCCGACCGCGACCACGACGGTCTGCTCGATGGCCTGGAGACGCTGTTGTTGGGCACCGATCCCGCGACAGCCGACACCGACGGCGACGGGCTGAACGATGCGGCGGAACGGGCGGTCCACGGCACCTGGCCGCTCGGCGATGACACTGACCATGACGGCATTGTCGACGCCATCGACCCCGCTCCCCTCCACGCGGACGCCGATGCCGATGGCCTGCTCGACAGCGCCGAGGCCGTGGCCGGCACCGACCCCCACAGCTGGGACACCGACGGCGGCGGCATCCTGGACGGCCAGGAACAGCTGTTCGGCTGGGACCCTGGCAATCCCCTCGACGACCCCTGGCGCTGGGCGGACGGACAACACACCGACACCGACCACGACGGCCTCTCCGACGGGCTGGAGCAGGCGCTCGGCACCGACCCCGCCCGAGACGACACGGACGGCGACGGCCTCACCGATGGCGAGGAGGTGCTCGGGGGTGCCGGCGACCCGCGCATGGAGGACTCCGATCAAGACACCCTCCTGGACGGTGAAGAAGCCGCGCTGGGCACCGATGCCTTCCGCGTGGACACCGACGGAGACGGCCTGGTGGACGGCGCCGAGACCGAGTCGTCGCCCCTGCTGGCCGACACCGACGGCGATGGCCTCACCGACGGCGAGGAGCAGGCCCTCTTCGGCACCGACCCCGCCCGCGCGGACACCGACGGCGACGGCATGTCCGATGCCGATGAGGTGCGCGCGCTGGGCACCGACCCCGCCAAGGCCGACTCCGACGGCGACGGCATCGACGACCGCACCGAGCTGGAGGCGGGCCTCGACCCCACCTTCGACGACCCCGTGGAGGAGGTCGACGAAGACCCTCCCGAGCTGCCCTTCTTCGAGCTGCCGGCCGAGCCGGACGGGACCGGCCCCGGGTCCGCAGAGCAGGGCTGCGGCGGATGCGCCAGCACGCCTGCGCCCGCCGGTGGACTGTGGGGCATGGCCCTCGGACTGCTGGGCCTCGTGGCGGTCCGCCGCCGAGGCTGAGGCCGGGCTCCCGTCCCCCAGATGGGGGTCAAGGGGCGATGGACGGGCAATTCCTGTGTGACAGGACGCCCTTCCCCGGTTGACAGAACGTTCGTTCGGTATAGGGCGCCTCTCCGTCTTCGGAGGCGAGATGCGTCAGCGAATCCCCATCCTGCTCTCGTGCGTGTGGGCCTGTTCACCAGTCGACGAAAAGATCGACACAGGGGCCGATCCCCAGCAATCGGACTCGGCCGACACCGACGACTCGGCGGATACAGGCGCCCCCGAGGACACCGGAGACACCGGAGACACCGGAGACACCGGAGACACCGGAGACACCGGAGACACCGGAGACACCGGAGACACCGAGCCGACCCTCCCCGACCTGCGCTCCACGGGTCCCCACGGTGTGGGCTCCGAGGTGGACTATGTGGAGGTCGACGACGACTGCCACATGGAGCTGGTGGTGGTGTCGCCCGCCGGCACAGACCCCATCGGCACCGTGGTGCTGAGCCACGGCTTTCTGCGCTCCGGCAACAAGATGACGGGCTGGGCCGAGCACATGGCAAGCTGGGGCCTGCGGGTGGTGGTGCCCGAGCTGTGCCACCTGACCGCCCGCGACTCCGACCACGAAGCCAATGGCGCCGAGCTCGCGCTGCTGGTCGATGCGATGGGCCTGGGTCCCGTGGTGTATGCAGGACACTCCGCGGGCGGACTGGCGAGCCTGCTCGCGCTCACCCACGATCCCGATGCGCTCGGTGGTGTGGGCCTCGACCCGGTGGATGCGGACAGCCTGGGCGCCTCTGCGAGTGTGTCGCAGCCGATGCATGTGTTGGTGGGCGAGCCGGGGCTGTGCAACTCCAGCGCGAACGGCGTCGACCTCGCCCGCGGCACGCCGTGGAAGGTGAGCGAGGCGGGGCACTGCGACTTCGAGAATCCCACCGACGCCGTGTGCGACCTGGCCTGCGGGCAAGCCAACCCCACATTCGACGACAACACCCTTCAGCAGACCATTCGGGGCATGTTGACGGCCGGCGTCCTGGGGCTGTCTGGAGACGCGGACACCGCCCGGGCCTGGTGGGCCGAAGGCGGAGAATACAACGCGGTGCTGCAGGGAATGGGGGCGCTCCAGGCGCCGTAGGAGCCAGGCGGGCGGGCATCTTGTGCTCGGCAGCTCCGCGGAGGGTACCGCGTACCCGCAGCTGCGGAGGGTATCGCGTACCCGGAGCCCGACCGAGACCGCAGGGCTCGGGCGGCCCCACCCAGAGGGCCTCCGGTCAGGCAGGCACCGCGCGCAGCGAGCCCTCGGCAGGCATGAGCAGGTCGACCACACCGCCGGGACCCGTGTAGCTGGGCGCGGTCACGAGCCGGTCGCGGTACTCGGGCTCCTCGAGAAGGCGCGCGTGCAGGGCCGGCAGGTTGTACCAGGGCACGCTGGGGAACAGGTGGTGGGCGACGTGGTGGTTGATGTGGAAGGGCGCCAGCAGCAGCGCCTCGGCGGCACCGGCGTGCACATGGCGGCTCACGCTCACCTCGTCGGTGCCCACATCGCCGTCGTGCTCGGAGATGCCGCGGAGCCGCAGCAGGGCCGGCAGCACGGTGAGGCCCGGCAGGATCCACAGCAAGGCGTAGGCCAGCCAGCCGCTGGTCAGTGCGAGCAGGGTCAGCAGCACGGCGCCATACACGCCGACGCGGGCCACTTCCGCATCCGTGGCGCGGGCCGCGGGCTCGGCCTTGGCGTCAAAGCGCGCGAACAGGGCGTTCCAGGGCGAGTAGTGGGGCAGCACGGCCATGAAGCGGGGGGCGTTGATGCCGAAGACGTCCCGCAGAAAGACGGTGATGGCGCTGCGACGCGGACGCGGGAACCACCACTGCTCATCCGCGATGACGGTGGCGCGGTCGGGATCCTGGGTGCGGTCGTTGGCGTAGCGGTGGTGGGCGTTGTGCCGGATGCGGTAGCGGCGCGTGAGCACATGGTTGGGCAGGGCCAGGAGCAGATCGGACAGGGTGTCGTCGGCCTTGCGGTTGCCGGTGAGCCGGTAGTGGCTGCCCTCGTGCATCAACACGAGCATGGCGTGCTGCCGGGTGGCGATGAAGATGCCCGCCAGCAGCCAGATGAGCGGGTGGCCCGAGGCCACGGCGGCGTAGACGGACAGTCCGACCAGCAGCCACTCGCGGACAATCGCGAGAAGGCCGCGGGCCGGGGACAGGCGGCTGAGTGCCCGCACGTCGGCGGCGAGCTTGGAGCGGTCGAGGACCGGTGTCGGTCGGCCCAGGCTGTGGGCGGTGGACGGCGATGACTGCATGAGACCTCCCAGGCTGCCGCTCGGCGCGGCGGCCCCTCGTCTCAGGCAGCGGATCCAGCAACCCTGGAGGTGAGCGACCTGGGTCAGCGACCCACGCGTCGGGCGCGCTGGCCCAAGGCGGCCGTCTCGGCCTCGTCGAGGTGACGGGCGAGCTCTCCTGGCTCCGGCGCCGTTCTGCGCTCGAGGCGCGCGCGCAGACAGGTGGCCCACCACGCATACAAGGGAAAGGCCTGGGCGGCGTCTTCGGCCTGCTCCAGCAGATCTCCGGCCTGTCGGTCGTGGATGGCCAGCGCCCCCTCCGCGATGAGCAGGCGCAGACGAGCCGCGGCCTCCCCCTCCTGGGCGTCGATCCGAGGACCCGCCTGCCGGGCCGCCCGCCGCCAGGCACCCCGGTCGCGGAGCGTGGCTGCCGCACGGGCCCAGATGACGCAGGCGAAGGCGGAGGTCTCGTCGGCGGCGTCGGGGGCCAGCTCGGTGACGAGGGGCATCAGGCGGTCGAGGGCGGCTGCAGCGGCGCCGGGATCTCCGGGGCGCTCGTCGAGCTCGGCCCAGGCGCGCAGGGCGTGGGTGTGGTGCCGCAGCTCCCGGTCGCCCGAGGCACGGGCCAGGGCGGTGGCATCGGCAAGGCAGCGCCGGGCCTTCCGTGGCGAGCCGGTCTCCAGCAGGACCCGCCCCCAGGTGGCACGGGCCAGGCACTCCAGCCGCTGGTCGCCCACCGCCGCCGCAAGGGAGGCTGCGCGCGCGGCGCTGTCGAGGGCGGCGCGCAGCTGTCCGGATCGCAGGTGGCGCTCGGCCTCGGCGCAGAGGGCTTCGAGGGTGGCACCCGGCACGGTGGGGTCGTCGCGTCGGGCAGCCTCGACCCGGGCCGCGAGCCTGGGAACGTCGGGGTGTTCGTCGAGCACCACATCGCGGAAGGCACCTGCGGTGAGCGTGACCCGCTGATCGACCCGGCGCACGATGCCGCGCTCCTCCAGCATCTGCAGGGACACGGTGGCCTCGGAGCCGACGATGGCCTCCAGCAATGCGGGGGAGGCCGGTCGGTCGAGCACGGCCAGCACCGCCACAAGCTGACGGGTGCCCTCATCGAGCTCCTGGATGGCCTGGCGGGCGAGGTGCGGCGGGGGCACCGGCGACGGGAGCACCACAGCCTGCTCGTGGGTATGGGCCTGCAGCAGCGGCACCAGCAGGGCCGGCAGACCACCGGACAGGCGGTGGAGCAGGGCGGCCACCTTGGCGGCCTGCTCGGTGCGGGGTGCAAAGCCCACCACGGTGCGTCGCACATCGGCGGCACCAAGCGGCGGCAGTGGCACCTCCAGCACCGCCATCCCATCGGGGGGCCGGGCACCCGGCCAGGCGGCCACGACGAGCAGGGGTGCCCGCTCCGCGCGAAGGGGCGCCACGCGGTCGATGTCGTCGGGGCCTTCGATCACCAGGCTGGAGATGCCCCGGCGACGGGCCGAACGTGCCACGAGGCGGGCCAGCCAGCCCCGGCCAGAACCCCGCGGGCCGACGGGGGCAACCCACACCTGTTCGCCGGCCGCAGCCCGCCGGAGGGCCTCGGCGGCAGCAGCGACCGCGTCCTGACGCCCTGCGACCCGCACCCCCTCATCCCGCCCGGCGGCCAGGGCTGCCGCCACGACGCTTGCGGAGCGGTAGCGGTGGGCCGGATCGGGTGCGAGCAGACGCAGGAGCACTGCCTCGAGGTCGGTGGGCACCCCGGGGTCGAAGCGGCTTGGTGGGAGCAAGGGAGTGTCGTGGCGCTCGATGCTGTCGAACGGCCGCTTGCGGGTGAGCACATGGTAGAGCGTGGCCCCGAGGCCGAACAGGTCTGCGCGGGGGTCGACCCGTCCACCAAAGGCCTGCTCGGGGGCGGCATAGGCGGGAGTGCCCACCAACACGCCATGCCGGGGCTCCACATCCCCATCGCGCTGCACCACGCCCAGGTCGCTCAGCACCACCCGGCCATCGTCTGCCATCAGCACGTTGGTGGGCTTGATGTCGCGGTGGACCAGCCCGTGGGCGTGCAGGTGGTCGAGGGCCGCACACAGCTCGACACCGATGGCCCGGCAGCGTGCATACCGCTCGGCAGGGGGACGTCGGTGCAGCTTGTCGATGTAGACCCGCAGCTCGGTGCCTTCGACGTACTCCATCACGAGGTAGGGCCGGCCCAGGAAGGACCCATGGTCGCGCCAGCCCACGATGCTGGGGTGGTCGAGCTCGGCCAGCGCCCGGCACTCCCGATCGAAGCGCTCGACGAGGGCGTGGTGAGCATCGTCGAGCCACTTCACCGCCACGGCCTCGCCCTCGGCGTCGCGGCAGAGGTAGACGGCGGCCATGGCCCCACGGCCCAACAGTCGCTCGGGCACATAGGGACCGATCTTCGGCGGAAAGGCATCCATCGGCGGACTCTACTCGATGGGTCGGACCCGCACCGACCCGGCTCGGTTCAGGCGTCGGCAGCGAGATGGAGGCTGTCGAGGAAGCGGTCGACCTCGCCGACCCACTCGACCCGCGGAAGGTCCGGGAGCGCGTCGGGCTGGATGGCCGCGCCACCCACGGCGATGCGTCCGCCCTGGGGAAGCGCCTTCGCAACGACGTCGACAAAGTCGACCACCTGCTCTGCAGATCGACGGGTGACCGCGGAGAGGCACACGAGGCGCACAGGTCCATGTCCAAGCGCGCCCACCACCTCCTCGGCCGGAAGGTCGGACCCCAGCCACAGCACCCGGAAGCCCCGCAGCGCGAGTCGCACAGCCACACCCAACAGGCCGCCGTCGTGGCGTTCTCCAGCGATGCACGCGCAGACGACGCGGGGCCCGTGGGGGGGACCGAAGCCGAGGCCCACGAGGATGGCGAGCAGACGCTCTCGCAGAAAAGAGGTGGCGAAGTGCTCTTGTCCGATGGACACCTGGCCGGCGTGCCAGCGGTCGCCCACCTCCTTGAGCAAAGGCACGAACAGCTCGCACACCCGCCGCTCATAGCCAAGCAGATCGACCCGGCGGAGAACCGCCTCCGCGCGGGGCCGCTCGAAGGCCAGAAGGGCGTCGAGCAGGTCGTTCTGGATTGCCCCCAGGTCGGGGTTCCCGTCGGCACGCGCAGTACTGGCACCGCCGCGGCTCGACTCCGCCAGCAAGGAGATGGCCTCGCTGATCTTGTGGCCGCTGTCGACCAGGTGCTTGACCCGGCGCAGGTACTCGACGTCGGCCTCGCTGTAGTCGCGGTAGCCGTTGTCGGAGCGCCCCGGCTCGACCAGAGCGTAGCGACGCTCCCAGGCAAGCAGGGTGTTGCGGGGAATGCCGGTGAGGCGAGCAACGGTGGTGATTCGGTAGCCCATGGTGGTCCGGGCGAGCGGTGGGTCAGGGCAGCTCGATGAGCCAGGTGTCGATGTCGAAGCGGGTGACGTTTCGGTCGGGATTGTCTTTGAACATCGCGCTTCCATCCTTGCGATGAAGCAGCGTGAGCGTGCAGCCGGCAAAAAGCCGTCGAACCTCCCGCTCGGGGACCGAGAAGGGGGGGCCGCTCATCTCGTCCTGGTCATAGTCGAACACGTTGAGAAGCACCCGACCGCCCGGTGCGACCACACGCCGCACCACTTCCACGAATTCCTCGCGTCGATCAGGTGAGATTGCGACCAGCGACGCCCGGTCCCAGACCGCGGTGGGGCGCCGGGGGAGGTGCGCGGCGTCGAGCGCGAACATGTCCCCATTGAGCACGCACAGCCCGGGCACCCGCCAGGACTCGTAGGGACCGACCCGCTGCCTTTCCGCCACCTCGTCGAGGCCCTCTTCAAACAGCTCGGCCACCGCCTGGGCCACCCACTCGACGCCGATGACGTCGTGGCCCTGGGAGGACAGCCAGCGCAGGTCGTGGGACTTGCCGCAAAGGGGTACCAGCACGCAGGCGTGGTCGTCCTGCACCAGCTCGGCGAGGTGGGCCTGCAGCACGGGGTTGACGTCACCCATGTGGAAGCCGATGCGGCCGGCCTGCCAGGTGTTTGTCCAGAATTCGCTGTCCATGACGTTCTTCCAAAGCTGAAGGACCGGGTTGGGATGGGGACGCCAGGCGCCAACCGGGTCGATCAGCGCCCGGGGACTCTCACAGGCCCCCCTCGGTTCCGATTCCCCGGGTAACTCCAGGAGTGCCCATGCCACAATCCGGCGAAGACACCGCTGTGTCCACGGCACGGTACGACGACCGTGGCCGCCTGGGTCTCGGCGCAAGTGCCGATGTTCGACGGGCCTTCGACCGCCGGCTCGGACGAGAGGTCGCCATGAAGGTGGTCCGGGTGGACCGCCGCGAGGACCAACGAGTGAGCCGACGCCTCGTGCGAGAGGCCATGCTCGCTGGCACCCTGCACCATCCTGGCATCCCCGCCGTCTACGACCGTGATGTGCTCGAAGACGGCCGCCACTTCTTCACGATGCGCGCGGTCACGGGCTCCACGCTCATGGACGACACCATCCGCTTCCACCGGAGGGTGGGCCCAGGTGGCCCCGGCGGCCGAGAAGCCCTGCGGGAGCTGATGGTGCGAATGTGGGAGGTGGCCGATGCTGTAGAGGCCGCCCACGCCGGCGGAATCATCCACCGAGACCTCAAGCTCGCGAACGTGATGATTCCCTATGTGGGCGTGGCCCAGGTGGTGGACTGGGGTCTCGCCATCGAGCTCGCCAATCCCCCCCGGCGAATCGGTCGCGCAGGCACCCGCGGCTACATGGCCCCCGAGCAGGCCGCCGCGCTGCCGTCCTCCCTCGCCCCGACCGCTGATGTGTACGCGATGGGGGAGATGCTGGCCCGCATCCTGTTCGGAGCCGGCCACGACGCAGCGAAGCCCTGCCATCCCGCCCACGCACCGCCCGCGGAGTACGCCGCGGTGTGCGCCCGGGCCCGCGCCGCCGACATCTGCGAGCGGTACGCCCACGCCGGAGAGTTCCGAGACGCGGTGGGTCAGGCTCTCGAACAAGCAGACCGCAGCCGCCGTCGGTCGATCCGCCCTCGCCTCGCCAGCTGAGCCGAAGCGGTCCCCTCAGCAGGCCGAACGTGCGCCTGCTGCGGCGGGACGCCCCCCCTTCTGGCGAACCGCGAAGGTCCGCAGCACCGCCTCCACCGCCGCCGGACTGGCGGGCTTGGGCAGGTGGGCATGCGCACCGCACTGCTGGGCCCGGTCGGCGTCTTCGCGGCCCACGTTGGCCGAGTGGCTCACCAGGTGGGGCCGCCGGGCGCCCAGGCTGGCCGAGATGCGGGCGAGGGCCTGCCAGCCGTCCATCACGGGCATCTGGAGGTCCATGAAGACCACGTCGTATTGGTTGGCCAGCACACGCTCGACCCCCTCCTGGCCGTCCCGGGCCTCATCGGGACGGATGCCCAGGCGGGACAGCACCGCCCGCAGCACGGTGCGATTGATGGGATTGTCCTCCACCACGAGCACCTTGAGGCCGCTGACGTCGACGGTGTCCTCCTCGCTGGACTCTTCGACAGGGGCAGCCACCACCGGGGCGGGCAGGTTGAGCGTGAAGGTGGAGCCCTCGCCCACGGTGCTGGCGACCACCAGCATCCCGCCCATCATCTCGGCAAGCTGCCGGCTGATGGCGAGGCCCAGGCCTGTGCCGCCGAAACGACGGGTGGTGGAGGCGTCGGCCTGGGTGAAGGCGTCGAAGAGGGTGGCGAGTCGATCGGTCTCGATGCCGATGCCGGTGTCCTCGACGCGCACGGTGAGGATGCCGTCGGCGTGGGTGGCGATGAGGGACACCTCACCGCCCTCGGTGAACTTCAGGGCGTTGGACAGCAGGTTGAGCACGATCTGCCGAATGCGGGTGGGATCTCCCTCCACCCAGTCGGGCAGGCTCTCGAGGTCGACAGTGAAGCGCAGACCAGCCTGTGCGGCGGCATTTTGAACGACCGCAGCCGCGCCTTGCAGCACCGAGGCCACCTCGATGGGCAGCACCTCCACCTCCATGCGGCCCGACTCGATGCGGGAGAAGTCGAGGATGTCGGTAACGACGGTGAGCAGGGCATCGGCGCTCTGTCGCATGGTGCCGGCCCAGCCCGCCTGCACGTCGTCGAGCTCGGTCTCTTCGAGCAGGTGAGCGAGACCCACGATGGCGTTCATGGGGGTGCGGATCTCGTGGCTCATCACCGCCACGAACTCCTGCCGGGCCCGGGCCGCCTGGTTGGCCATCTCCTTGGCCGCATTGGCGTCGTCGAGGGCTTCTTGAAGCTCACTCACGTCGGTGGCCGACACCGCATGACCCACCCGCACCCCAGAGATGACGAGCGGCGCGGCGCTCACGACGACCGGGATGAACAGGCCGTCCGCTCCCCGCAGCTGGGTGGGGCCATCCACCGGCCAGTCCGGGCACAACGCCTTGAAGGACACCGCGTGGGGGTCGCGGCCAAGCAGCTTCACCGCCGCGGGGTTGGCGTAGTCCACCCGGCCTTCGGGGCTCAGCAGGAAAAGGGACTCCCGCAGCGCCCGCACCGAGTCCGTCCCCACTGCATCCACGGTGAGCTCGAAGCGGGCAGCGCGCTCGGCCGACCACGCCCAGGCCAGCATCAGCGGCCCGTCGAAGTACAGCACCATCGCCGCCAGCTCCCAGCCCTCCCCGATGATCCAGATGGTGCCCTTGGTGAGCACCGCCGCCGACAGCACCAGCCAGGGCGCCTCCCGGTACAGCGCGTTGGGATCCATCGAGCGGAGGCGGACGAAGCCCTCTTTGAACAGCACCACCGTGGCCGGCAGCGTGCACATCATCACCCACACCACATACCAGCGCAGGCCGGGCATCCAGCTGTCGAAGACGGGCTGAAGGGACATCGTGCCGAACAGCAGCACCACGCCGATGAGCGGCCACGGCACCACCGGACCCGGACGCGCGACCCCCTCCTGAGGCGTGGCCCAGGCCTTCACCGCATGGACGAAGGCCACCACCAGCCCCACGCCAAGCAGCGCATAGAGCACCTCCAGAGCAGGCACCATCGAGGTGGGCACATCGAGACGGAGGGCACCCGACACCGCCATGAAGGCCGACAACACGGTCAACAGCTCGGCCTGCCAGGTGAGCAGCCCCCGGCCCCGCGCGCGCTGGGCCAGCCACATCCCGCCTGCCACCTGACAGGCGATGGTGACGACCAGTGCTGGCAGGGAGATGCTCATGGGGTCAGTACAGCTCCCGGCGGCCGGCGCGCGCGTCGGTCTGGGGCGGCAGCGCCCGGGTGCCGGACAGGCGGGCGACCAGAGTGTGGACCTTGCAGGGCCAGGCGGCCTGTTCCGCCATGTAGAACACCGGACAGCGACCGGCCTCCACCACCTCCACCCCGAGCTGTCGGGCGGTCTGCACGGCCTCGTCGCTCACGGTCTGGAAACTGAACCACACCCTGCTGCAGCCGACACCAGCCACCATCCGCACCACTTCGGCCGCCCGGAAGGGGTGGACCCAAACGATGGCGAGGTCGCCGCCCCAGTCCTCGGGCAGCTCGTCGAGAGAGCGCATCACCGGGCCGCCCTTGGTGAAGCCACGGCTTTCCGACAGACCGCCCAGGTCGAGGCAGAAGAAGGGACGGTCGCCTTGCATGTAGCAGTGGTAGGACACCGCCGGAAAGCGGTCGGAGTCGGAGTCTCCCACCAGCAGAAAGGGCGCTGTCTCGCGAATCACACGGGCGAGCGGATGATTCATCTGGCCTCCGGCTCCCCCCATCGGCACCCCCCCGGTGAAACTGTCGCCCAACGCATTTCACGTCTCTGACGACCTGCGGTCAAGCCGGGATTCAGGAGGACCAGGCCACTGGAGCGAGCAGGCCCGCCTCATCGAGCACCCCGAGCTCCGGGTCGCCCGGCTCGGGCTCCACCACACCGTCATCGGCCAGCACCACCCCCTGGGCATCCGTGAGGGCCAGCACCTCTCTGCCGCCGTCGAGGTCGCGCACCACGGCAAGCCAGGTGGGGCCGTCGAGGGGCTCGCCGGTGCCGGGCGCGTCTGGGTCGGCCGCGACGTCGTGGGACACCTGCACCACGCGCACATGCCTGGACCGCCGGCGCTCCCCTGAACGCGGCGCCAGGCCGTCGAGGGCCCTGGCTGCGAGGTCGGGGGCCTCGACGTGAACCAGAGCCGCTTCGAGACAGGCGCGCTCGGCATGGACCAGGGGAAGGTGGTCGCGGGCCCAGTCGGCGAAGCGGTCGCCGATGCCACGGCGCTCCCAGGGGTCTGCTGCCGCCCACTCTGCGACCACATCGAGGGCATCGGCGCCCAGACAACCCCAGGTGGCGGGCAGAGTGGTCGCGATGCCCGCCGCGAGCTGCTCCACAGAGCTGCCGTGGCCATGGGGCAGTGGGTAGCCGACGGCAAAGAGCTCGCCCGGCGGGGGGACATAGACGTCGTCGTGGAGCAGGGTGTACTCGGAGATGACGTCTGCGAGGGCATTGTCAGCGTCTCCCCCGTCGACTGCGGCGGCGAGTCGGTCGACCATCGCGGTGATGGCATCGCCGGCCTCCCCGTCCACCTCCACCCGCAGCTGGAGCAGCCGCCAGCCAACGTCCTGCAGCTTCCAGAGGCCCGATTCGCCCTCCAGCGGAGGTCCGTCCCCTTCCCCACCGATGGCCGCGACCACATCTCGGGCCCGCGCGACCAGAGACTCCAGGTCGGCGTGCCAGCCGGCGTCCTCCCGACAGAAGCGCTCCACCCAGGCCCCGAAGACCGGGCTGTTCAGCACAGGACCATGGGCCCGCACATACGCCAGGCCATCGGTGCTGAGGTCGAGGGTGCCGTGGCGGTTGGAGATGGGGATGCCGCTCGCCAGAGTGCGCCAGGCGGCGTCGATCTCGGCCTCCACAAAGGTGCGTCCCTGGCGGTACCAACGCTCCATGCGGGCGTCTTCGCCGAATTCGGGTCCCGCACCCGCGTGTCCGATGCGCTCGCAGTCGGGACAGGTCACCCCAAAAAGCGCGCCCCCCCCGGCATGCCGCGGACAGCGAAGGGCCCCGGCCTCGTCGAAGAAGTACCAGAGGGCCACCGGAACCAGTTCTGCAAGCCGTGCCGCGGTCGCCATCCACAGTGGAGAGGCGTCGGGTCGCCAGCCGAAGCCCACGAGGCCGTGGCACAGCTCGTGGACGGTCCACTTGCCGCCGTGGCTGGGGTGGAAGCTGCCGATGCGCCGGTCGAGCCGAAAGGAACGGAACTTGGTCTCGGGCAGGGTGCCCGGCCGCCACCCCCCCTCGGCCGACCAGGCGTAGGGGCCCAGGTCGACGTCGTTCACCTCCCACTCTTCGGGCAGGGGCATCGCGAAGCGGTGCTCGAAGTGGGCGAGCCGCAGGCCGGAGGCGTGGGCCATGCGTGCGATGGCGCGGGCGGAAGCTGTGCGGGACAGCTCGGCCAGCGGCGCCCCCGGGATGGAGGGGACAGTCGAGGAGGTCATCCGGTCGCCGGGTCAGCGGGTGGTGAGGTCGCCACCAAGCGTGAGCACGCCGTCTTCGGGACCATCGGTGTCGACCGTGACCCCCGTGACCGAGAAGCCCTCGATGTCGGGGATGGGCACCTCGGTGAGGGCATCGGTGAGGGTCGGCAGCAACAGCGGGACGAGCAGCTCCAGCAGCGCCTCGGTGTCGGCCGCGCCCACGGTGTTGGCCTCGGGCACGACGACGTCGAAGTACAGCTCCATATCGCCCAGCGCCGGGTTGAGGCTGGTGCCATCCGACGAAGCGGTGACGTCCATCTCCACGAAAGCGGTGACGTAGACCTGGATCATCTCGTTTCCAGACACCGCATCGCCGTTGTAGAGCGTGAGCAGCAGGTCGCCGACTTGCAGCTCCAGCAGGGCATCCACACCGTCGGGCACCACCACGGGCGGCAGCAGGGCCTCGGTGGTGATGTTGAGGTCGGTGAGGCCGGGCAGCAGGAACTCGAGGTCGGACACGTCGAGGCCGAGCGAGTCGGAGCCCATCTCCATGTCGAGCAGACCGCCACCCCAGGCCGCCATGAAGAACTGGTTGAGGAAGTCGAGGTTGACACCCAGGATGGTCCCGGGCGCGCCCGTGTAGGTGGGACCCTCGAAGGCGCCGTGCAGGCTGCCGAGGCCGTAGTGGGACTTCACCCAGGTGTCGGGCTCCACGGTGGTCTCGAGCGCGAGCGTGATGCCGGTCTGGTCGACGTCGATGGACTCGGGGACGGCATCGATGGCGTAGGTGACGCCGTTGAGGTCGAGGTCGAAGGCGATCTCGAGGTCCTGCAGCGTGTCGCCGAGCAGCTCGGGGACCTGGTCCTCCACCACGTCTTCGAGGGCCGTCTCGATGTAGGCGGCAATCAGGCCCGAGATCGAGCTGTCGAGGCCGAAGAAGTCGAGGGCGTCGTACAGCCAGCTGTCCCAGTCGAAGTAGAAGTTCTGGGTCTCGGCGATGACGGTGGTGAGGCCGATGTCGATGTTGCCGCTGCTGTCGACCGAGGGCACGAAGACCATCAGCACGTCGATGCTGTCGGCGGTGATGTCGCCCGAGCCGCTGAAGTCGATCTCGGCGACGGTGGCATCGGCATGCCAGTCGAGACTGACGTCGTTGACGTAGAAGTCGCCGTTGAGCCGACCCAGCAGCCCGGGGTCGAGGTCGAGGTCGACGCTGCTGAACTGGGCGTTGTTCACGTAGAGGGTGAGCGCGTACCAGGTGAAGCAGTAGCGGCCGAGCCAGCCGAGGTCGATGCAGCTCTCCTCGGAGTCGGAGAAGACCGGCGAGGGAATCAGGCTGTCGAGATCGATGTCGCTGACGAGGTCTTCGCCGAGCACCTCGAGGGTGCCCAGGCCGCCGTCGCCTTCGTGCAGGCGGGCGGTGAAGCCTTCGGAGACGGGGTCGCCCCAGGGCAGGAAGTCACCGGCGAGCACGGCGCGGGTGTCGGTGGACACATTGCCGTCGCCGTCGGTGGCCTGGGTCTCCACGACGTTGGTGCCGAACACCCAGGTGGTGTCGGTGGAGAAGGAGCCATCCGACTCGGGGGTGACGACCACACCGTCGACCGTGAGCGCCCCCACGCCGGAGTAGCTGTCGCTCACGGTGCCGGACACCACCCCATCGAGGCCGTCGTTCCAGCCGCCGCGCTCGGGCTCGTCGATCTCGAGCTCGGGACCGGTGGAGTCGATGAGCAGGGGCCCCACCTCGTCGTAGAGGCTGGTGCCGTCGACGTCGACGCGCACGGTGAAGGCGCCCTCGTCGTAGAAGGTGATGTTGTTCCAGGACAGCGCGTAGTCGTCGGACTCCACATCGGTGCCGATGACGGAGAGCGTCCAGCTGTCGACAGTGGGATTGCCGTGAGCATCGACAATCTCGACGGTGGCCGACGTGGTCTCGTACAGCTCGAGCTGCACATCGGACAAGGTGAGCTCGACCGCCGCGGCCCCGCCCGGGGTGACGATGACCACCTCGGAGTCGACGATTCCCTCCACCACGGCATCCACGGTGTAGGCGCCCGGCGTGGTGCCCTCGATGCGGCTGCTGGTGATGGTGAGGTCGCCCACCCCGGCGTCGGGGGTGACGCCCGCGGTGGGCAGCGGGTTGTCGTAGGCATCCCAGGCGAAGACCCGCCACTCGACGCCATCTCCGGCGGCGAAGGCCTCGTCGCTGAGCTCCAGATCGACCACGGCGGCTGCCGCGGGGGCCACTGTGAGGGCGCCGGTGAGGGTCTGCACCTCGCCGTCGACCTCGGCCCGGGCGGTGAGGGTGTGGGTGCCGGCCACCCGGGGCATCATCACGTCGCCAGCGCCGAAGCGCAGGGCCTCGAGATCGCTGCTGATGGTGCCTTCGACCGACTCGGTGTCGCCGTCGTGGTGCACCAGGGTGAGTCCCCAGCCGACGGACTCGCCCGCGATGACCGACGGACGCTCGATGCTCAGCACCAGCTCGGGAGCGGGGGTCTCTTCTTCGACGACAATGACGCCCACACCGTCATCTTGAGAGGACTTTCCACCGCCACCACAGGCGACGAGTGCAGCGACCGGGAGCACCCAGAGCGCGGAGCCTCGGCGGGTGGACCAGGCGGGCAGAGAGGACGTCGTCATCGAGACTCCAACGGGACCGGCAGCACCGCGGAGCTTACCGGGCCCTCGCGGGATTGGCGACCCATACGGGGCACCCTGGGAATGGACGCAGCTTCATCGAGACGACGGTCCACGAAGGGCGGACTATGCTCCGCTTCCGTCCTCCCCCAGATGGGTCGGGGGACCCTCCCCTTGGAACCCGGAGCCGCCGTGCTCATCCGCAGCGTCCTCCCACTGGCCGCCCTGCTCGTCGCCGCCCCCGCCATGGCCGCCGAGGTGGGCGACCCGGTCGACGAGGCCATCGCCGTCCACCTTGGCGCCAGCGGCCTCGACCGCATCGGCCAGGCAGTCGCCGGCGTGATGCCCGAGTCCCTCACGATTGAGACCTCATCGGGTCAGGAGTGGTGCGCCGAGTCCGACGCCGTCCCACTCGACTGGGCCCTCGACGAGCTCGACATCCAGCTGAGCATCGACCACGTCGCCATCGACACCTCGGCGGGCGACATCGCCCTCACCATCTACGCCACCCTCGCGAGCAGCGCGTCCCAGCTCACGGTCTCGGGCGACTGCACCGTGCTCACCGACCTCGACGAGGTGTGCGCGGTCGAGCTGCCCACCACCGCCATCCAGGTGGCGATGGCCATCGAGATCGAGGAGGACGAGGGCGTCTTCGACGTCACCGTGGGCGACCCCTCCTTCGACATCAGTCCCCTCGGCAACCCGTTGTCCGACTGCACCTTCGCAAGCGCGGTGGGCACCATGCTCGGCCAGGACCCCGAGCTGCTGAGCAACCTCATCGAGTCGCTGGTCGCCCCCGAGCTGGAGGCCCTGGGCCCCACCATCGAAGAACCTCTCGAAGACGCCCTGTCCCAGCTCCAGATCGAGACCTCCCTCGACCTGTTGGGCACCCCCCTCGACGTGTCGCTATACCCCTCCGCCCTCACCCTCGACGAGACGGGCCTGGTGCTCGGCCTCGGCGCGGAGGTGGTGCCCGGCGCCATCTCCGACTGCGTCGACACGAGCGGAGTCATCGACCTCAGGGAGACGGGCTGGCCGGCCTACGGTCCCACGGCCCCTGGCTCCTCGCTGCCCTACGACGCCGGCCTCTACGTGAGCGCCGACTTCCTCGACCAGGCTCTGTACTCGGTGTGGGCCTCGGGCGCTCTGTGCCTCGACGCTGGCGACCTGCTGGGGGCCACGCTGCCAGGCGGCCTCACCACCGACTTCCTTGGCGCATTGCTGGGCGACGAGTTCACGGCCCTCTTCCCGGAGTCGAAGCCAGCCACGCTGCTCATCTCCACCCCGGTGCCTCTGCGCGGTGGCTTCGACGACGACGGCGCGCCCCTGCACATCCTCGCCGACGAGCTCACCATCGACCTGTACGCAGAGCTCGAGCACCGCCAGACCCGGGTGTTCGAGGTGAAGGGCGACGCCGACATCGGCCTCGACATCTCCCTCGAAGACAACGTGCTGGTCACCGGTCTGGTGCTGGAGGAGCCGGCGGTCGACTTCGTAGAGAGCTACCACGAGCTCATCGGTCCCGGCTACAGCGGCGGCCTCGCCACTCTGGTCGGCACCCTCCTCGGCAGCATGATTCCCGCCGACCTGCTCCCCAGCATCGCGGTGCCGGAGATTCTCGGCGCCCGCCTCGACCAGCTCGTGTGGCTGCCCGACGAAGATGCCGCCTGGCAGGGTGGCTTCGTGCTGCTCGACCTGTCCGGCGTGGAGCCCGTGGAGCTGGCCGGCTGCTCGCTCGACGGCTTCGGCTGCGATGGGGGCGACCTCGGCGTGGAGCTCGACCTGGAGACCATCCTCGGCTGCGATACGGAAGCGGGCCTCGGGTGTGAGGACAGCACCTGCGCGACGGGTGGCAGCGCGGCGGTCGCCACCCGGGCGGTGCGGGGACGCCTGGCGTTGCTGCTGGCGATGGTGGGCGGGCTCGGGTTGGTTCGGCGGCGGCGGGGGTAGGCGCACCACGTCGGCGCCTCCGCCACGGTCGCCTACGGCATCGGCACGGTGTTCCGGCGCATCAGGAAGGACTGGGTGTTCACGACCACGGTGGCCCGCCGGTAGCGTGCGCTGTTGTTGGTGGGGTCGCCCGTCTCGGCCAGGCCTTCCGAGGAGCCCATGTTCTGGGTCGAGCCCAGCCCGGTCGCCTCATTCTCCACGCACACCCCATCGAGCACCGGCGTGTAGTTCGGCCAGTCACCGCCAAAGCGCGCATAGGCCTCGCCCACCATGCCGAGCGTGCTGCTGGCCCGGTTGTTGGCGAGGGCGAGGTTCTCCTCCGCGGCCTGCTGGTCGTCGCGGGCGCTGCGCCACAGGGGCGAGGCGTGGCCCGTGATGACGAACTGCACGGCTGCAGGGGTGGACTCGGCGTCGGCCAGGGCTTCGGTGATGTCGCGCACCGCGGAGAGGTTGTCGGACGCCCGGTCGCCCCCGCGAGGGTCGGCGTCGCCGGTGTCGAAGAAGATGTGGCGGGTGAGCAACGCGCGCATCGGCCCCACCTCCGGGGTGTAGGCATCGGTGGGGTCGCAGGTGCCGAGGCCGCCGTCTGCCCCTTGCACCGGTGCCGGCGCGCGGTTGTCCACGGCGACGTCGCCCACCTGGTGCTGGTAGCCCCCGCCCCCGCTCACACCGATGCCGCCTTGCATGGCCAGTCCGGCGTTCAGACACACCCCAGAGGTGTTGAAGCCAAGCGAGGGCTTGCCGCTGTTGGGGATGATGAGCAGCCCCGAGAGGCCCACCTCGGCCGTGAGGCCCACGCCGCCGTCCACCCCACCCGTGACGTTGCCGGTCGCCCCCGAGAAGTCCCCCGGGCCGTACCAGGTGTCGCTGGTGGCACTTCCCGAGCACAGGTCGTCGGAGCCCATGCTGCTGCGGACGGCCGGCCCCAGCGACAGGCGAAAGGCACACTCGGCGCCCAGCTCGACCGCACCGTAGCCGTAGCTGGCCTCCCAGCTGAGCCCGAGGTTGTTCGAGTAGCTGAACTGGACCGAGCCCCCTCGCAGGGTCACCATCGGGTAGCAGCCGAGTGCCGCCTCACCCAGGCCGGGAATCTCCACCTTGCCGCCCGCCCCCAGCCCCGCACCACCGCTGATCTCGAAGGTGGTCGACAGGCCATAGCTGTGCTGGATCTCGGGCGGCGTGAGGCAGAAGTAGCCGGACAAGGCGCTCAGAGTGCCGCCGTCGTAGGCCATCCACTCGCTGATGAGGGCGACGTCCTCGTTGGAGATGCCCGCCTGGCCGGAGACACCGTCGCTGAGCGCGTCGCGAACCAGCGGGTCGGTGCTGGCCACGCCCACCTCTTCCTGCCCTTCGCAGCCGAAGGTGCTGTCAGCCACGGTCCGCGCGGCGGCCGACAGGGTCTGCAGGTTGGGCACACTGTCACCGAAGCCGTCGGCCCAGCCACCGCCCTCCCGCCAGCTGTCGAAGCGCTCGACCTCTGCGTGGGCCGTGGAGAGGAACTGCCGGATGACCTCCATGGACCGGGTGTTGAGCGCCCGGCAGCGGGGGTCGTAGTCGGGCTGCAGGCTCATGGGAGCCGAGGAGTCCTGGGCGGGAATGTCCTGCTGAGGACCATCTTGGATGCCGGATGCCAGCTGTGAGGTGCGTCCGTGACCCATCGACTCCTCCCAGATCGCCAGACCCCAGCGGGTCCCGACCGAAAATGGCGTGTGGCTGCCTGTTTGTGTCGGAAGCACCGAAGGATTCTGTAGGGGGATTCCCGTGGGCGAGGCCACCCGCAGCAGCCCCGCGGTGGACAGGCCTCTGCATGCCCGTCGGGGCCCTCCTGCGCTACCATCGCTGACCCACGCGAGGCAGCCATGCCACTTGAAGCTCCCTTCCTACGAACTGCAGCCGGCGTCCTGGCGGTCAGCCTGGTCGCCGCCGCCCTGCTGCCCGACGCCTGGGCCAAGCGCCGGCCCGAAGACATGGTCCACAAGGTTCCGAGCATCGAGGAGGTGGTCGCGGCAGAAGGCTTCGCGCCCACCCTGTCGCAGTCCGAGATGTACCGTCCTGGCGCTGTTCTCGTCCCCAACGGACGCGGCGGTCACGACGTGGTGGTGGAGGACTGCATCGGCGTCGAGCCATCAGCGGCCATCATGTCCCAGTCGAGCATCGCCACCACCTTGTCCGGCGGCGTGAGCGCCCGACTCGCGGCGACCAAGGGCTCGGTGCAGGCCGGCGTGGAGAAGCGCCTGACCTTCGTGGACCCCGAGCAGCGCACCATCTCCCTCGGCGAGCTGGTGCCCACCGCAGCCTGCAAGGACAAGCTGGCCGTCGCCCGCGGGCTGCGGGAGCTCGACGAGGCCATCGTCGTACACGACGTGCTGGTGGCCATCGTGCAGAACACGGTGTGTACCCGGGCCGATGCCTCTGGACAGGTGGTGGCCCTCGGTGCCGCCGAGGCCGCGGCCTACTCGGAGTGCGTGCAGGAGTCCAACGCCCAGGTGCCCCTCGGCTACAAGTCGGTGCCGCTGTCGAAGGTGCTGGCCATCGTTGGCGGAGCGCCTCCCCCCAACACAGGGGGTGGCCTCGTGGCCCCGGCGGGCGCGCGGGCGACTGCAGACTTCGGCGGCATTGGCGGGGGTCTCGACGTCCAGGCCCAGCTCAAGGAACAAGCCTGCGCCGACGAGGCCCAGACGAAGGGCGGCCAGGCGCGCGCGGCCCGCATCAAGGCCGCCGCCCGCGACGCCCAGGGCAAGGCCTCGGCCTCCTGGAACAAGATCTCTGGCGACCTGGAGGCCTGCACCGCCCTGGCCAGCAACCTACGCGGCACCTGCATCACCACGGTGGAGCAGTGGCTGGGGGTGGCCCAGGCCATGCGCGTGGAGCTGCCGGCGGGGATGGAAGAGGCCGAGACGGCATGTGGCGTGCGCAGCGCGGCCTTTCCAAGCACGGTGAAGATCTACAAGGCCAAGGAGGTCGACGCCGCGCGGGAGCTGCTGAAACGACTGAAGGCGAAGACCCGGTCGGCGGTGAAGGCGGCAGCCCAGGGCGCGGCGGGCCAGAAGCTGAACGTGTCGAAGTCCGACCTGGATGCGCTCCGCTTCGGGGTGCGCAAGGGGGGGGTCGAAGTCACAGATGAAGTCGGCCATCGCCGGCCCGACCAAGAAGAACTGGTTCATCGACTTCATCACGCTCAGCGGCGGCGGCATCAAGTACTTCACCAACTTCTTCCGCCGGGCGACCTTCGTGCAGGTCCACCCCGGCAAGCTCACCCCCGCCCAGCGCGCCAAGCTGCCCGCCAACGTGAGCACCCTGCTGGCCTCACCCCCCAGCACCTGGGAAGCGACCCTCGGCAAGGACCTCAAGAAGAGCTCCCGCGGCACGTCCTACACGCTCTACAACCCGTCTTCGAGGGTGAGCCGCCTCACGGTCTACTTCGCGAAGGACGGCACGGTCTCGTATGTGCGGGTGTCCTTCAAGTAGGGCGCTACCGCTTCTTCAGCAGCTCGGTCAGCGCCCCACCCAGGTCAGCCGGCGACAGGCTCTGCTCCACGGCCCCGAGGTCTCGCGCGGCCTGGGGCATCCCATTCACCGCACAGGTCTCGGCCGACTGGGCATAGGTCCGGCCCCCTGCGTCCCGCACCGCCTTGAGGCCAGCAGCGCCATCGCGGCCCATCCCGGTGAGCACCACGCCGGCCACCGGACCGTCGAAGTTGTCCACCAGCGTCTGCATCAAGCGGTCGGCGGCGGGCACCATGTCGCCATCCTTGGGCTTCTCCAGACGAAGCTGGCCATGGCTGTAGATGACGTGGTTGTCGCCGGGCGCGAGGTACAGGCTGCCCGCCTCGGGTGTGAGGGGACCTTCGACCAGCTTCACCGGGTGGCCCGTGTTGGACAGCCAGCGCGCGAGGCCGGCATCAAAGCCGGGCAGGATGTGCTGGGCGATGATCACCGGCACGGGCAGCGGCGCCGGAAGCGCCTTGAACAGCTCGTAGAGGACCGGGGGACCGCCCGTGGAGCTGCCGATGGCGAGCACAGCGGGACCGGGTGAGCGCAGAGAGGCGCGGGGACGGGCGGCCACCGGGCGGGTGGGCTTGCCGACGGGCGTCTCGACCCGCGGACGGGAGACCGCAGGCGGCGGGGCCTTCTTGCGTCCACGGCGCACCACGCGGGCCTTCGACATCGTGCGGAGCACGGACACCAGCCGACGCCGGAACTGTCCCACGGTCATCGAGGTGGGCTTGCGGAGGACTTCGACCGCCCCCACCTCGAAGCAGCGGGCGGCGGCGTAGGACGACGGTCCGTCCACGCTCGCACTCAGCACCACGATGGGACAGGCGGCCTCGGAGCGCATGATGCGGTCGATCGCGCCGTAGCCGTCGAGCTGTGGCATCTCCAGGTCCATCACGATGAGGTCGGGACGGCGGTGGTGGGCCTCGTCGACCCCCTCCATGCCATCGGCGGCCTCGAAGATGTTCTCGATGTCGGGCTCGGAGCGCAGCATGCGGCTGACCGCACGCCGGAAGGTCCGAGAGTCGTCGACGAGCAGCACGTTCACTTGGCACCACCCTGGACAGGCTCACCGAGCATGTCTGCGATGGCCGACAGGAAAGACTCCTGGGAGAACTCGCGCTTGACCAGGTAGTGGTCGACCCCCGCGTCGGCAGCCTGGCGCCTGGTGTCCGCGTCGTCGACGGTGGTGACCATCATCACGGGCACCGTGGTGTTCAGCTCGGCGCGCAGGCGGGTGGTGAACTCGAGTCCGTCGCAGTTGGGCATGTTGAGGTCGGTGACGACCAAGTCGATGCCGGGGTGGGTCTGGAGAGCCTCGAGCCCCTTGAGCCCGTCCTCCGCGAGAACGACCTCGTAGCCACCAGTTTGGAGCACATCACGCTCCAGGATGCGCATCGTGCTGGAGTCGTCCACCACGAGCACCGTCATCGGACCATCCTCTTCTTCTTCCACCGCCTCGGCGGGACGCGACCGCTGCGTGGCGCGGGTCTGGGTGACCTTGCCAAAGAGGTTGGGTACATCGAGGACAGGCAGAATCTCGCTGTCTGCGCCAACCGCCGCGCCGAGGATGAGCGGGTGCTCGGCGAAGGACCGGCACAGCGGCTTGATGAGCATCTCGACGGCGCCGACGATCTCGTCGACCTCCAGCACCATCCGACGGGTGCCGTGCCGCAGGACCACCGCACTGCGCCGCCGGCGCTTGTCGGCATCGGGGTCCCCGGGCACTCCGAGCACCGCGTTGAGCTCCACGAGGGCGAGGGGGTCGCCGTGGACATGCACGACGTCCCGGCCCTCGACCTGGGTGCGGTCCTCGCGGGCCACCCGCATCACGCGGTGGACGTTCATGTAGGGCAGGCCGAAGCGGGCGTTGCCGATGCGCACCACCATGCCTTGAGAGGTGGAGGTGGTGATGGGCACTTCGAGGATGAAGGTGGCGCCTTCGCCCGGTCGGTTGTCGAGGGAGATGGAGCCACCGACCGACCGGATGGTGTCCGCCACCACGTCCATGCCGATGCCGCGGCCCGAGATCTTGTCGACCACCTCGCGGGTGGAGAAGCCCGGCATGAGGATGACCTCGAGCAGACCTTCGTCGTCGAGCACGGTGCCCTGCTCGATGAGTCCCTTCTTCACGGCCTTCCTGGCGATGGCCTTGGCGTCGAGACCCTTGCCGTCGTCGCCGATGTGCAGGAACACACGCTGGGCCTCGATGCGGGTCTCCAGACGCACCACACCACGCTCGTCCTTGCCGGCCGCCCGTCGCTCATCGGGCATCTCGATGCCGTGCCCCACGCTGTTGCGGACGAGGTGGACGAGGGGGTCCCGCAAGCGCATCAGCACCGCGCGGTCGATCTCGGCACCTCGGGCAGCCGTTTCCAGCCGGGCCTTCTTGCCGAGCTCTCGGGCTGCGGCCCGGACGGTGCTGGCAAAGCCCTGGAGGAAGGGCTCCAGAGGCATGAGCTTGAGCGAGCGGATGCCGTCTTCGAGGTTCACCAGCGAGCCGCGGGCCTCACCGTCGATGGCGTGGGCCCGACGGGCGAGCTGGTAGGAGGTCTTGTAGGCCTCCTTGAGCTCCCCACCAAAGGTGCGCAGCGTCTGGCGCAGCTCCCCGCGACGCGAGGACGGAAGCGCACGAGACAGCTCCTCGAGCTTCCCCTGCAAGCCGCGCCAGTGGGTGACGAGGTCGGCGACCGACTCTCGGGCCTCCACCATGTCCGCGGTGACGGCCTGGCTCTGGAGCTGGGCCACCAGCACGTCGCCGAAGTGCGACTGCAGCGTGTCGATGCGCTCTGGACGGATCCGGAGCATCTCCTCCGCGCCGCCCCGGGCACCGCCCTTGCCACCTTTGCCGCCCTTGGCGCTCTTGGCAGCGGGCTTGGCGGCACGCTTCTTCGCGGGCTTGGGGGGCGGGGGGGCAGCGGCCACCTCGGGCGGCGCCTCGACCATCACTGCTGGTGCCGCGTCGGTCTCGGGTGGGGGCTCGTTGAACACGAAGGCCATGCCCTGGGGCTCTGCCGGAGCCTCCTCAGCCGCGGGCTCCTCGCCGTTGATGAGCTGGTCGACGAGGTTGCGAATCTCCTCGACGTTGTTGGCCAGGTCGTCGATGGCCTCGCCAGAAAAGCCGCTGCGGCCCTCCTTGATGGCCTTGGCGTTGTCCTCGGTGCTGTGGGTGAGGGACTCGATGTCCTTTGCGATCTGGCTGTCCCCGAGGAAGCCCGCCGAGCCCTTCACCGTGTGCAGCGCCCGCAGCAGCCGCTTCCACAGGTCGGGCCGCTCGTCTTCATCGGCCGTCAGCATCTCGTTGAGGGCTGTCTCGCTCGCGCGCAGCAGCTCCAGAGATTCCTCGGCAAATGCCTCGATGATCTCGCGGTCTTCGTTGGACATGAATGCTCCAGCCTGACAGGCGCATCGACTCTTGTGAGGCGTCCCCACGGTTCAACCCCGCTTCGGACCGCTCCAGGGTGAACTCCAGCGAAGTCCCGAAAATGATCCAAGGTTGGCGTCTTGAGTCGTAAGCATCGTGCCAGACGATGTTTTCGAGTCCCAAGAAGGCGAGACGGCGACCCCGCGGGAGGGTCGCCGACGCGCAGTGCGGAGAGGGGGACTCAGAGCCCGGCGAAGAAGGCCTGGATGGTGAACAGCGCTTCGGTGCGCAGCAGCAGGGTGCCGTCCTCGACCACGCCTTGCAGGCAGTTGGCGCGCTCGCCCAGGGTGACCGGGGAGGGGCGGACCTTGGACATCGCGACCTCTCGCACATCGAGCACATCCCGGGCCATGATGCCCATGCGCTGCCCGTCGTGCTCCACCACGATGACCCAGCGGGCTGGCTCCTCGGCGGTGGTGCCCATGAAGGCGGTGAGGTCGTGGAGGCTCAGGATCTCGCCGCGGTAGTAGAAGATGCCGGGCACGGTCTTCCGGGCACCGGGAATGCTGCAGAAGCCCCGCAGCACGCGCACTTCACGCAGGTCGTCGAGGGGAATGCCATAGACCGACGGGCCATGCTCGAAGTACAGCAGCTTGACCAGCTCCTCGTGGCCGTCCTGCTCCTCCACCCGCGCGTAGCGTTCGGCGCGCTGCACCAGGATGCGCAGCCGGGCTTCTTCTGGGTCCGTGACCGTCTCGGTGTCAAGAGCGAGCTGCATCGTCGAGCCTCCGTTTGAGGTCGCTGACCGTCCAGCCACCCGACAGCGGTACTGTCGCGGTGGGACTCATCGCGGCAAGCAACCGTGCCGCCTTGCGAAGCCGAGCCCGTCCAAACGGCGTCTGGCCAGACCGGGACAGCGACACTCCCACCCAGAAGTTCGGCATGAGGTCGTCGGGCTTCAGGAAGAATGCCTGCCGAGCGTTGTCGATCGCGATGGACATCAGGCCCAGATCGAAGGCCACCTCGGCCATGGCGAGCCGCACATGCACATCCGAGGGGCGCTCCTCTACAAGGTCGCTCAGCAGCGCCAGGGCCCGCCGGCGACGCCCACCCCGCGACAGCTCGACAAGCTCCGCGGCGGCGCTGTTGGAGGGCGGACCGACCGGCGCGGTCTGCACCGGCTTGGGGGGCTCGACGACCGAAGCGCGCCTGGCGGCCGGCGCCGGCTCGTTCACCGGGGCAGGCGCCTTCACAGCCTGCCGACTCTTCGACCACTCGGCGATGCGCTGGGCGCGGGCCCGGCGAGCCGCATCGCTCGCGGACTCTCTGCGGCGGGAGGGGCGACGGCTGCGCGGAGGCGCCGTCTCCGTGTCCGCTTCGCGCGCGGGGCGCAGCGCACGGAGGCTCCGCGGCATGGGGTCCGCTGACACCCCCTGCTCGGGGCGACGGTAGAAGCGACACGCTCCCACGTAGACCTCTTCGAAGCCGATGGCGGCGTTCGGAGTGGGGTCGGTGGCGGCGATGAACAGCGCACCACCCGGTCGAAGGGCATCAAAAGCGGCCTGGCAGATCTGCTGAACCGACTCGGGCCGCAGGTAGATCATCACGTTGCGCAGGAAGATGACGTCCCAGCCGCCCGGGTAGGGCGTCGACATCAAATTGCGCTTCTCGAAGCGGGCGTAGTCGCGCAGCTCGTCGCGCACGATGAACTCGCCCTGTTCCTCGGCGAGCCACGCAGCGGTGGAGCCATCGGCCACGCCCCGCATCGACCAGCGGCGGTAGCGGCCGGCACGGGCCTTCTCGACCACGTCGGGGTTGAGGTCGGTGCCGAACACCTCGGTGTCCAGCGCGCTCAGGCCAGCGCTGCGCAGCGCATGGACCATGCTCCACACCTCTTCGCCGGTGGAGCAGGCCGCACTCCAGGCCCGAAAAGGCCGGTTCTCGCCCCGCTCACCATGGGCGCGGGCCATGCGCTCGAGGAGGGTGAAGTGCTCGGCCTGGCGCAGAAAGTGGGTCTCGTTGATCGACAGCCGGCGCATGATCACCGACTGCCAGCCCGGATCGGTGAGCGCCTCGATTCCAGGCAGCTCCTCGACGATCGACGCGATGAGAGAGGCCGGGAAGGCGCTGGCTGCCATGCCGAAGTGGTAGGCGATGTGGCGGTCCAGAGCGACCAGGAGCTGGGAGCGACTCGGCGCCTCCACCTTGGGTGGGTGCGCGGTGCACACGGCTGTCATGCGACCACCTGTGTGGGATCGAGGACCGGGAGCAGCTCGTTCTGGATGCGTGCGAAGGTGGCTCGCCGGCCGCCTCCCAGGCGACGCAGGGCGACCTGGTCGTCGGGAACCACGACCACATCCTGCACGTCGTCCACCACGATGCCCACGGGCTCACCGTCGGTGCGGCCCACGAGAATCAGCTGTGACAGCTCGATGCGGCCCTGCTTCGGGGCGCCCATCACATCGAAGACCGGAATCATCTCGCCGCGGAGGTTGAGCATGCCGCGGCAGCTTCCACCGAGGTGCCGCACGGTGGTGAGGGTCATGACGGGGACCACCTCGTCGACGTCCTCGATGCGGATGAGCATGTGGTTGTCGCCCGACCGGAAGTGGATGAAGTGTCCGCCGCCGGTCTTCACCGAGCTGTCGACCATGGGGGCCGCGTGGAAGTCTTCGGTCATCATGGGTCCTCCGGAAACAACGCCTGGGCTGTCCGTGCAGTGAGGAGATCGGTCCGGAGGGGGCTGGCCTGAATCCCTCAATGGTGGAATGACCGGGACCCGCCACAAGGTCGGGATCCACCGCACCCCAAAAGTGGCGGACTCAGGCATGTTCCCCAGGAGATGCACCCCGCATGGACCTCTTCGGCAAAGCGCACCACCCCCCCGAGGCCGTGCCCGCACGGGTGCCCGAGCCGATCCGCGCCCTCGCCGAGCGGCTGCCGACCGGGGTGTTCCTCGGCACCTCGAGCTGGTCGTTTCCGGGCTGGCGGGGCCTCGTGTGGGCGGGCACGCCGGATGGTCCGTTCCTGGCTCGCCATGGCCTCGGTGCCTACACCGCCCACCCCCTGCTCAAGCTCGTGGGTGTCGACCGCAGCTTCTACCGCCCCGTCCCCCTCGACGACTGGCGCCGATACCACGCCCAGGCCCATCCCAAGGCCGCCTTTCTCGTGAAGGCCCCCCAGTCGGCGCTGTGGGCCCGCTTTCCCGACCACGCGCGCTGGGGAAGCGACAGAGGCCGCGTCAACGCCGGCTTTCTCGACCCCGACCTCCTGCTCGACTCCACCGTGAGCCCGCTGTGCCGCGCCCTGCCGGGCCGCACCATCGTGGTCGTGCTCCAGCTGCCGCCCCAGCCCATCGATGCCCTGGGCGGGGTCGACGGATTCTCGGAACGGCTGTCGCGCTGCCTGCAGAGCCTGTCCGACGCCCGACACAAGATCATTGAGAATTCCGATCAACGCGTCATTTTCGCAGTCGAGCCACGCACCCGCGAGGTGTTGTCCCCCGCCTATGTGGGCGCCCTTCAAGATGGCCTGGCCACCCACTGTGTCGCCGTCCACCCCACCATGCCGTCGGTGCAGGTGCAGTGGCAGGCGGTCCTGCGCCACCTGCCCCGCAGCGCCCCCTTCGTGGCCCGCTGGATGCTCGGTGTGCCCCTCCCCTACGAGCGCGCGAAGGCCCGCTACGCCCCCTTCGACCGCATCGTCGACGCCCACCCCCGGGTTCGGCGCGCCCTCGCCCGTCGCATCTCGGAGGCCGTGCGTGCCGAGGGAATGGCCTTCGTGGCCGTCAACAACAAGGCCGAAGGCTGCGCCCCCCTCACCATCCTCGGACTCGCGGAGCGCGTGGCGGGCTGAGGCTCAGGAGCGAAGGGCCTCGGCCACCTGCTCGCGAATCCAGCGGTTGGCGGGGTCGTTGGCCACCCGCTCGTGCCAGCCGATGCCCACGCTGAAGGTGGGCAGCTCCAGCGGCGGCTCCACGAGGCGCACCGGCAGGGACTCCACGAACATCTCGGCGAGCGAACGCGTGACGGTGAGCACGAGGTTGGTGCGGGCCACGAGCATGGGCGCGGCCAGGAAGTAGCGAATGCGGACCGCCACCCGACGCTCCAGGCCGTGCTTGGCGAGGGCATGGTCGACCACTCCGGGTCCGCCGGTGCCCTGGGGACTCACGAGCACATGGGGGAGCTTCGCCCAGGTGGCGGCATCCAGGCGCTCCCCCACGCAAGGGTGGTCTTCACGGACCACACACACGAAGGACTCGGGCCGCAGCTTCTTCATGCGCAGCGCCGGGGCATCGGGGAAGAAGGCCGACACCGCGACGTCGACCTCACCGGTCTCGAGCTGGGCGGCATAGCGCCGGCTGTCGAAGGGAACGATGTCGAGATCGACGGAGGGACCGGTCTTCTGCAGCTGCTCGAGCAGAGGGGGCAGCAGCAGCATCGCCACGGCATCGCCCGCCGCGAGCACGAAGCGACGGGTGCTGGTGGCCGGATCGAAGGCCGGCTCGCCGTCGAGGGTGCGGCGGAGGGCGGTAAGGCCCTGTCGCAGCGGGATGGCCAGCTCCTCTGCGCGCGGGGTGGGCTGCATGCCACCGCGACCGCGGACGAGGAGGGGGTCACCGAAAATGTCTCGGAGCTGGCGCAGGTTGTGGGACATGGCGGACTGGGTGATGCCCAGCCGGCCCGCCGCCTTGGTGACGCTGCGCTCCTGCAGGAGGGTGTCGAGGTACACCAGCAGGTTGAGGTTGACCTGCGTGAGGTCGACGTCGTGCATGCCAGCTCCTCGGAGGGTGTGGGGACGGACCCGCCGTGCCCCGCTTGGCTCAGTTGCTCTTGCCGGGGTGCACGCGGTCCCAGGTGTCGTCGAGCAGCTCACCCATCGCGGACTGCATCTTCACCTGCTTGCAGGTGGGGTCCCACTTTTCCTGGGTGGGCTGCGACATGCAGTCGAACACGCGCATCTTGCCACGCCAGTTGGTCTTCACGATGACGTAGTGGGCGGTGGCGGAGGGCTGCTCACCCATGCTCACCGTGTAGTTCTGGCGGCAGGCGGTGGAGCTGGCAGCCAGGGCGGCGAGCAGCAGGACGGGACGAAGGCGGAAAGCAGGCATTGCGACTCCCTTCGAGGGCGGCACGGGACGAGAGGGGACCGGCATCCTACACGCTTTCGACCGCGCCACTGACATGGCCCGCCTGACGACCGGCCTCGACATGGGCAGAATGCGGGCAGCCGAGAGGTCTGCCATGCCCGCGTACACGCCCCCCCGCGCCCCGGTCCACATCATGTCCTGCGCCGCCGGACGACCCATGGCGGTCGCGGTGGCCGCCAACCTGGGCGCGCCATTGGTGGAGAGCCGGGACGTGTGGTTCAGCTGCGGCGAGGGCAAGGCGATCATCGAGCGCAATGTCCGGGGCACCGACCTGTACGTCTTTCAGTCCCCCATCGCCCCCACCGACGACCGGTCCACCTACGACCGCTTCGTGATGCTGCTGCATGCCGTCGAGGCTGCGGCCTTGTCCGACGCCGAGTGGGTGACCGCCGTGGTCCCCTACTTCCCGGGCGCCCGCCAGGACAAGCGCAAGGGCCGGGTGCGCGAGGGCATCTCCGCTGGTCTGTTCGCCCGCATGCTGCAGGAGGCCGGGGCCCACAGGGTGGTCACCGTCGACATCCACAACGAGGCCATCGCCGGCATGTTCGACCCTGTGCGCTGCCGGCTGGAGAACGTCCACCTCTGCCACCGCCTCGCCCGCTGGATCGAGGCCCGGGGTCTCGCGGGGGACACCGTGGCCGCTCCCGACGTGGGCGGCATGGAGCGCGCGCGCCAGTACGCGGCCGAGCTGCGCGCCCACCTCGTGGGGCTGTCCAAGGAGCGGGACTACGCGACGGTCAACACGGTGAAGAAGTCCACCCTCATCGGCGAGGTGCGCGATCGAGACATCCTGCTGGTCGACGACATCATCGACACCGCCGGCTCGGTCTGCGCCGCGGTCGACGAGCTCAAGCGCCACGGTGCCCGCCACATCACGGTGGCCTGTGCACACCCCGTGCTCTCCGGACCCGCCTGGGACCGGCTCACCACCCTGGCCGACCGGGCGGACGCCGAGGGGTGGCGCTTCCGTGTGGTGGGCTCCACCTCGGTGCTGCATGCCGACACACCGGACTGGTACCTGCCCTTTCCGATTTCGCCCCTCCTCGCAGGCGTGATTGAGCGGATCAACGGGCGCGGAAGCGTGACCGGCATCCAGCAGTCCGACGGAACCGAAGGAACGGCTGCCACGGTGTGAAGCGCGGGCCGGGCCTCGACGGCGTGCACCGGTGGCCTGATTTCGGGACAAATCTGCCCCGATTTTGGCTTAAACAGGTCAGACCCGACGCCGATGGCGCCCATCCCGGGCGTTGCCGTGCAGCAGGTCCCCGGCCGGAGCACCCGTGACAACCCCCACACCCCACCGCCTGTCCACATCCGCCCACGCGCCCCTCTCCGCGGCAGGCTGGTCGAGATGGTGACCGGCCCCCCACGCGAGCGCACTCTGTCTCGGCCCGCGCTCGGAATCGACCAGATCCCGCTGCCCGTGGTGCTCGTCGACGCCACGGGCACCATCGTGTTGGCCAACGACATGGCCCGACAGCTGCCGAGCCTCCAGGGGCGCCTGCCCGAGAGCTGGCTGCAGCGGGGCCCACTCGCAGATGCCTTGTCGCAGGGCACCTCCACCGCGGGTCGCCCTCCCCTCTCCACCGGAATGGGTCCGGTGGAGCTCACCTGCACCCCGATGGGACCCGGCGAGGAGGTCTGCGTCGTGCTGCGTCGGGCAGACGACCACACCGCGCTGGCGGCCCGCCTTCGATTTGTCGAGGAGGTGCTGGCCCTCGCCGGGGTGGGCGGCTGGGAACTCGACCTCGCCACGATGACCCCCCTGTGGACCGACGAGGTGTGCCACATCCACGAGGTGCCCGTGGGCCATGTGCCCACCCTCGACGAGGCCATCCGCTACTACGCACCCGAGGCCCGCCCCATCGTGGAGGCCGCCGTGGCGCGCAGCATCGAAGATGGCCGCACCTGGGACCTCGACCTGCCGCTCATCACCGCCACGGGTCGGCGCATCCAGGTGCGGGCGCAGGGTCGGCCCATCTTCGAAGGCGGACGCTGCGTGCGCCTGCTCGGCTCCTTCCAGGACATCACCGAGCAGCACCGGGCCCGCACCCGCATCCAGGCGACCCTGGCCGAGGCGCGGGGCTACGAGGCGCTCTTTCGCGACGCCAACGCTCTGCTGGCCTTTGCCAATTTCGACGGCCACTTCACCCGCCTCAACCATGCCTGGACGGCCCTGCTCGGCTGGACCACCGAGGAGCTGATGGCGCGTCCGTTCGTGGATTTCGTGCATCCAGACGATCGGGAACGCACCATCCAGGAGGCCGGCGCCCTGGCCCGTCCTGGCCACCAGACCGTCGGATTCCGCAACCGCTACCGCACCAGAGACGGCGCCTGGGTGTCGCTCGAGTGGGTGGCCACCTCCGACGTCGAAAACGACCTCATTCACGCTGTTGCCCACAACGTCACCCGCAGCATCGCCCGCTCGCGGGAGCTCGGGCGCCTGGCGATGATCGCCGCCCGCACCACGAATGCCGTGCTCATCACCAACGAGGCCGGCGAGATCGAGTGGATCAACCACAGCTTCACCAAGATCACGGGCTTCAGCGCCGAGGAGGCCATCGGCTCGCGCCCGGGAGACCTGCTTCAGGGCCCCCGCACCGACCCCGCCACGGTGGCCTTCATGCGGGGCCGCATCCGCCAGCGCCAACCCTTCGAGGCGGAGGTGGTCAACCACCGAAAGGACGGCACCCCCTACTGGATCGCCATCGAGGCCAAGCCCCTCACCGACGACTCCGGCGCGTTCATCGGCTACATGGCGGTCGAGGCCGACGTCACCGCCCGCAAGCAGGCCGAGACCGCGCTCATCGACGCCCGCGACCACGCCCAGCAGCTCGCCCGTGAGGCCCGCGCCGCCGCAGACGCCAAGAGCGGCTTCCTCGCCATGATGAGCCACGAGCTGCGCACGCCGATGAACGGCATCCTCGGCACCGCCCAGCTCCTCGCGGACACCGAGCTCGACCCCGGGCAGTCCCGGCTCCTCGACACGCTCCAGCAAGCCGGTCAAGGGCTGTTGTCCCTACTCAACGACATCCTCGACTACTCGAAGTTCGAGAGCGGCGCCTTCGAGATGGACTGCGCCCCCTTCCACCTTCCGGGGCTGATGCAGGCCTGTGCGGCCCTGTTCCGGGCAGTGGCCAGCGAGCGGGCCCTCGAGTTCCGGGTGGAGCTGCACCCCGACCTCCCTGCCACGGTGCTGGGGGACGAGCTGCGCCTCCGACAGGTGGTCGTCAACCTGCTGGGCAACGCCTTCAAGTTCACCGACAGCGGCCGAGTGGTGCTGAGCGCGGCGCCTGGTCCCAACCAAGATGGCGTGCGCATCGAAATTCTCGACACCGGCATCGGCATTCCAGAAGACAAGCAGGAGCTCCTCTTCCGGCCCTTTTCCCAGGTGGACGCCTCCACCAGCCGTCGCTTCGGCGGGACCGGACTCGGCCTGGCCATCTGCCACCGCATCGTGCAGCTGATGGACGGACAGATCGGCCTCCACTCCGAGGCGGGCACCGGCAGCCGCTTCTGGGTGGACCTGCCCCTGTCCCAGACGCTGCCCGTCGACGACGAACCCCTGGCGACCCGGCCCGCAGGTCCCCCACTCGGCCACCCCGCCTCTGTGCTGCTCGTCGAGGACAACCCCATCAACACGCTGGTCGCCACCCGCATGCTGGAGCGCTTCGGCTGCCGCGTCGTGCAGGCAAACGACGGCCTCGAAGCCTTGGCAGCGGTTCGGCGAGAGCCCTTCGACCTCGTGTTGATGGACTGCCACATGCCCCGTATGGACGGCTTTGCGGCCACCCGCGAAATCAGGCGGCGCGAGCGCGAGGAGCCGGCCAGGCGCCTGCCCATCGTGGCCCACACCGCCAGCTGCATGCCCGATGAGGTCGCCCGCTGTGAGGCGGCCGGCATGGACGACCTGCTGCCAAAGCCAGTGGAGATGGCGCGGCTGCAGCAGGTGTTGGAGCGCTGGGTGCAGGAGTAGGCGAGCGGCCCCTCCGCCCCATCCAGGCCTCAGGGCCCATTCCCCGACGCACGCACCGTTCCCACCACGCCATCCTCGAGTGCGTCCACAAGAGCATCCACCCGCGCCTGGGTCAGCCACACATTGTCGGTCACCACGAGGTCTCCGCCTACGCTCGAGATTCCGTGGAGCCCGTCCACATGCCCGAGCCAGGCATTGTCATGCAACACAAGGCTCCCCCCCACCGAGTCCAGGCCGTCGAAGCCCCGCAGGTCGAACAGAGCATAGGTGGACGAGAAGTCGAGGTCTCCGCCCACGGTTTGCAGCGCCGACAGGCCATCCAGGTCCATCAGGCTCCGAAGCCGTGACAACGAGAAGTCGCCGCCGATGCCCGTGAGGGAGGGCATGGACAGCGTGTCGAGCGACCGACAGCCTTCGACCGACAGCTCGCCCGGAACCTCCACGACCAACGGGAAGGAGACTTCGGCCAGCGCCGCACTGTCGGCCAGCACGACGCCTCCGGTCAGACCGGTGAGCGAGGCGAGCTCCAGCGAGGCGAGGCTCCCCGAGTCCGTGACCGTCAGGTCGCCGTCGATGGTGTCGAGCGCGGTCAGGGACAGGGTGGGCAGCAGGTCGACATCGGCGATGGTGAGGCCATCCACCGAGGCCAGGCGGGTGAGCGTGGCGGTGTGCAGCGCAGGCAGCGAGTCGAAGACGACCTCCTCCGCCTCCTGCAGCTCGGCGAGGTCGACCTCCTCGAGGCTCGGACAGTCCACGACGCCGACACCCGCGCTGTCCGCCAGGAGCGGGGCGGAGAGGCGCTCCAGCCGCACCGCTCCATCGACCTCGACGGCGCCTGCCGACACCAGTGCAGGCAGGTCGAGGGTGGTCTGGGTCGGGCTGTCCACAACGAGGGCACCGCCCAGGGACGCGAGCAGATCGAGGGCCTCCACGGTGCCGTGCAGCTCGAGGTCACCGCCGATGTCGGTGAGGGCGTCGAAGCTGCCCGCCGAGCTGTTGGGGGCCACGATGAGCGAGCCGCCCACCGTCGACACGCCCACCAGCGCATCCGAGAGGGTGGCGTCCACCCGGTCGTGCAGCCAGAGGTCCCCGCCGACCGTGGTGAGGGCGTCCAGGCTGTCGAGGGCGGAGGCGCTGCTTCCCAGCCCCGACAAGAACACATCGCCGTCGACCCGCTCCAGCTGCCCGAGGGCCGTGAAGGTACACCAGCGTCCATGCACCACCGACAGGTCGCCGCCCACATCTGTCAAAGACGAAAAGCCGCCCACATCGCAGTTGCCCAGCCCGGATGGGTTGAGTGTCAGTCCCCCGCCAATCGTGGTGAGGGAGTCGAAGCCATCGATCTGCCGCTGGCGGTCGAAGTCGACGGACACATCGCCCCCGACGGTGATGAGGTCCGGGAAGGGCTCGGTGAGGGTGCGGCCGGTCCAGCGCAGGTCGAGGTCGCCGCCCACCCGCACCACCCCGTTCAGCATCGCCTCCGTGTTGTGGTAGATACCATCGAGAACAACGTCACCACCAACCTCTTCGAGCTTGTGCAGTCCCTCGATGAGACCGCCTTGGATGGAGAGCCCCCCGTCGATGGTGGTGACATCGGCCAGCCCCTCCGCCAGGCCCGACCAGACTGTGTCCACCGACCCCACGCGGGTGAGTGAGGTGGGGTTCGTCCAGTCTGTGTAGATCAGCACGAGGGAGTCGAGGGAGGACAAGGCATCGAGCGCCGCGACATCGGCTGCGACTGTGGACATGGTCACATCCCCCGCCGACTCCACCCCCGGCAGCAGCGTGTAGGTCGCCCCCGCGCCCCTGGACTCTGTCAGCAGCAGGCCGCCCAAGGTGGTGATGTGGTCGAGTCCCCCCAGGTCGGTCACCTCGTCGAGGGGCACGGTGAGGGTGCCATCGACCGCGGTGAGGCAATGCAAGCCTGCCAATGACAGTCCCCCTGACCTGGGCGCGATGGTGAGGTCGCCCGTGACATGGTCGCCCGAGGTACACAGCTCGGCCGCCTCGATGGGTCCGTGGAGGGTGCCGCCCGCCACGGGGCCCGTGGCACAGGACACATCCACGCCGTCGCCGTCCTGGTCGATGCCATCGCCGCAGATGTCGGCCAGGGCGTTCGCCGCACCGGACAGGTCGACCAGGCCCGACCCCAGGCTTCGATCCACCTCGGTCCCCCGCCCCGACCGTTCCAGGTTGGACCCCGAGGGCGCCTGACACCCCAACGCAAGCAACGCGACCAGACCACAACGCATGGAGTCCTCCCGGACCCCAAGCCTATCGACGCAAGAATCACCAACTCAATTTCAGCGGTGCGCAGCCTCTTTCGAGAGCACGCGCCCGAGCACATCCAGCAGCCGGTCGGTGTCGGCCTCGGAGCCCACGGTGATGCGCAGCCCGTCGGCGTGCCGGCTCACCATCACCCCCTCCGCGGCGAGGGCCGCAGCACACACCCCCGGGCGCGACACCCGGGCGAACACGAAGCTGGCGTCACTCGGCACGGGCACCGCTGCGGGATGGTCGGACAGCCAGTCGAACAGGCGCACACGCTGGGCACGAACCTGGGAAACCCCCGCCAAGACGGCTTCATGATGGGACATCACGGCAGTGGCCGCCGCCTGGTGGGCGCTCGACAGGTTGAAGGGCAGCCGCAGCCGCTCCAGCAGGCCGACGACCGCCGGGCCGCCCACCGCGTAGCCGACGCGCCAGGCTGCGAGGCCGAAGCCCTTGGACAGGGTGCGTAGGACCACCCAATTGCTGCGGGACAAGGCGTCGGCCACCAGGGTGTGCCCCGACAGCTCGAAGTAGGCCTCATCCACCACCACCAGCACATCCTCGGGGAGACGGCGCAGGTGGTCGACCTCCCGGGGCAGCAGGCTGCGGCCGGTGGGTGTGTTGGGGTGGGCGACGTAGACCATGCGCACGGGCGCGGCATCCGGGTCGGCGATGGCGGCATCGAAGGCAGCGGGGTCGAGGCCGCCGTCCGGCAGGCGCCCGATGCGTGCCACGCCGGCTCCCAGAGCCCGCGCCACCACGCCCACCATGGGGAAGGTGGGGTCGGCGACGAGCACCCGGCCACGCCGGCCGGCGCAGGTGCCGAGGAGCAAGGCCCGAATCAGCGCATCGGAGCCGGGAGCGAAGCTGAGCGCATCGGGACCGACACGGTCGAGGCCGGCTGAAGCCGCGACATAGGCCGCGCCCACCTCCCGCAGTCGGGTGTGGGCAGCGTCGGGGTAGCGATTGGCGACAACGGCCTCGTCGACGGCATCTTGCACAGCCCTGGCCACGGCTTCAGGCAAGGGGTCGGGGTGCTCGTTGGCGTCGAGGAGCAGCGGCTCGGGGTGGGGGGTCGCCGGACGGCGGTAGACTGGCAGCTCCGCCAGCTCCGGACGCGCCCAGCCCTTCGAAGCGACGCCGGCCGCGCGCGCGGGACTGCCCAGACGCTCCGCGAGCAGCGAGGCCATGGCGAAGGTGAAGTCGAAGGCGGCCTGGGGGTCGCTGGCGGACAGTCGGTCGAGGAATCGACGGGGCAGCAGGAGCACCTGCGCACCGCCACGCCCCGCGCGGACCGAGGCGGTGCGCTTGCCATCGGGACGCAGCAGCGCGAGCTCCCCGAACAGGCTGCCGGCCCCCATCGGGCGCACCCACTGCCCCTCCAGGAAGGCCTCGCACACGCCCTCCAGCACCACGAACACCTCCTGCTGGGCAACGTCGGGTTCGATGAGCACGGTGTCTTCGGGGATTCGCAGCATCAACCCGGCGTCGCAGAGGGCCGCACGCACCCGAGGAGAGCGGGTGCCGAGCCAGCTGTCGGGATGGGCGTCGACCACGGCGTCGAGGCGCTTTCGGAGCGCCTTGGGGGAGGTCTCCAGGCTGGTGTCGCCGGCGAGGCGGTCGGACAAGGCCCGCACCTCGGGTCGGACCGCAGGCTGGGCGAGCCGGAACAGCGCCTGAGGCACCGCCATGATGGAGCCCTGCCGCACGCTGTGCATCACATCGGCCGACAGCCCGATGAGGGGGATGAGGGCGCCGGTGAGGTGGGCGATGGGCCGTCCGCCGTAGGGCCGCAGTCCGATGTCGAGGTAGCGGGACAGCAGGCCCGGCGTGCAGAAGATGAGCGCAGCGTCGAAGGGCTCCTCGCGGCTGATGCGGGAGAATGCCCACACCATCAGAGCCACCGGGGCGAGGGTCTTCCGAAGGGAGGGCGCGACCATGAAGTTGCTCACCTCCACGAGCGACAGATGCTCGGCCTCGGGGAGCTGGTCGAGGCTGTAGATGGCCCGGCGGTCGGCAGGCATCTCGCCGGGGGCCCATCGGGTGAGGCGAATGGCACCTTCGACAGCCCCCTCGGCGCCCAGGCAGTAGATGCGAGAGGCCGGGTGGGTGTCGAGGGACTCTGCCAGGATGCGCTGCTCGTGGTCAGCTTCGACCTTGCTGGCCCAGCCCTTCTCCTCCACATAGGTCTTGTAGCGAAGGTGCTGGGCCGCGCGAACCTCGGCGGCATTCGCGAGGCGCAGAGTCGCCCAGACGGGACGCAGGTCCATGGGGTCTCCGATTCAGCCGGCGAGCACGGCGCCCAGACAACCAAACACGAGAACACCGATGGTGCCGGCCACTCCGAAGGTGCGGAAGGACGAGGTGCCGGCGGTACGCGTGAGGCCTTCGGCATGGGCCACCCGCGCGAGCACGAGCACGGCGCCCAGCACGGCCACGATGGAGTCGCTCACCCCTCGCAGGTCGGCCGCCAGCAGCGCGATGAGCGTGAGCGGCACCCACTCGGCGAAGTTGCCATGCACGCGAATGGCACGGGCGAGGTCCTTGTGGCCGCCATCGCCGATGCCCACCCGGTGGCGCCGGCGCAGCGAGATGACCCGCAACGACAGCCACACATAGACCACGGACATGGCGGCGAGGGTGCCGCAGTAGCCGGTGGACAGGGCGTCCATCAGAGGCCCATCTGCGCACGGACCGCCGCGACGACCTCATCGTGGAAGCGTCCATTGGTGACGATGACGCCCTTGTTCTTCTCCAGCCGACGGCCCAGGGAGAAGTCGAGCTTGTCGCCACGACAGTCGGTCACCTGTCCGCCAGCCGCCTCGATGACAGCGACCCCGGCGGCGTGGTCCCACACCTTCTCGACGTAGCCGGGCCGGGTGGGCAGTCGCAGGTAGACGGCCGCATCTCCACGGGCGACAGCGGCGTACTTGCACTGGCTGTCGATGCGGTAGGGCGGCTGGGTGATGCCAAGGCGTTCGGCGACCTTGGCGGAGTCGGACTGGCTGGTGTGGCCCTTTTCGACCGACTCGCAGAAGCGGGCCTCGGCAGGGGCGGACACCGGATCGACGGAGATGACGTGCTCGTCGGCGTTGTCGATGCCACGCTGGGTGGCCTGTCCTCCGGCCTCTCCGATGAAGATGCAGCCCTTCTCCCCGCCGCCATCCCCAGAAGACGGCAGGTTGGGGCAGCCCAGCACGCCAAGGGCGACCTCACCATCCACGATGAGGCCCAGGGCCACGGCATATTGGTCGAGGCGCAGGAAACCCTTGGTGCCGTCGATGGGGTCGAGCACCCAGTGGCGGCCGGTGGCGGAGCCGGCGTAGGTGCCGCGGTCGATGGCGGCCAGCACGGCGTCCTCGTCGAGGGTGGGCAGCACCGCCTGCACCGAGGCCACCACCTTGTCCTTGAGGGCCTCGTTGCCCGCCTTGCGCAGGTCGCTGCTGTCCTCCTCGCCCACCATCGGAATGCCTGGGGACACCTGCTCCAGCAGGTGGCTCACGATGGCCTGCGCGGCGAAGTCGGCCACGGTGACGGGACTCTTGTCGCCCTTCTGCAGGGAGGTTCCGGCCACCAGACGGGCCTGGACCTCGCGACACACCTTGCTTGCGGCGACGACAGCATCGACGGCGGCTGCGCGAAGGGTAGCGGACTCGGTGGGACTCATTGCGGCGCTCCTGCGGGACGGGGTCGGGGCGGGCCGATAGGCTCCAGGCCCCGGTGACCTGGGTGGTCTGGACGACGAGGTGCTCCTCGCGACGGTCGCAGCTCCACTCGGAAAGTCGGCCGGGCGGCCATAACGTCGTCCCCCTCCTCCGGAGCCGTCCCCATGCCCGATGGGCTCGCCAACGCCGCGTCGTCCGCCATGGAGCTGCTCCACGCCCCGCTTCTGCCCGAGGTCACCAACAACATCACGCCTCTGTCGCTGCTGCTCACCTTCGGGGTGTTCGTGCTCGGTGCGGGCATCAACCGCGTGGGCCAGCAGTTCATCAGCCGCATCCAGGGCGCCTACCCCGGCGCCACGGAGGGCCGGGTGAAGGTCGGGCGGCGCGCCCTCCGCGTGACAGTCGTGGCGGGAACGGCCCTCACGGCGATGTTCTCGCTGGGTGTGTCGATGTCGATGCTCCACTTCGTGTGGGGCCTGTTCAACCACCCCGTGCTGGTGGTGGCCGAGACCGGCATCTCGGTGGTCACCGTGGTCACCGTGGCCCTCATCGTGGTGGCGGGCTTTCGCCTCAGCGAGCTGCTGCAGCAAGGCCTCGCCCGCTGGGGGGACAGCCGCGAGAGCCTCGACGACGGCAGCATCGGCACCGCGCAGCGCCTGCTCCACTACGTGGTGGTCGGGCTCGCCATCGTCATCGCGATGCAGACCATCGGCATCAACCTCGATGCGCTGTTGGCCGCCGGTGCCGTCTTCGCAGTGGGGGTCGGACTCGCGCTGCAGGGCATCGCCCAGAACTTCGTGTCGGGCGTCATCCTGCTGCTCGAGCAGTCCATCCGTCGGGGCGATGTGGTGGAGGTCGACGGCAAGCTCGTGAAGGTGGAGGAGATGGCCGTTCGAAGCACCGTGGCGGTGGGCCTCGATGGGGACCGCCTCATCCTGCCCAACTCCGCGCTGGTCCAGTCCACCGTGCGCAACCTCACGATGAAGGAGCGTCCGGTGCGGGTCCACTGCCGAATCGGCGTGGCCTACCACCTCGACCCCGTCGCGGTCACCACGGTGCTCCTCGGCGCCGCCCGGAGCGTGCCCGGTCGCCTCGACGACCAGGAACCGGTGGTCCTCTTCGACAAATTCGGCGACCACGCCCTCGAGTTCGATGTCTTCGTCTGGGTTCCCGAGCCGTGGCGGCTGCCCGAGGCCCGCGCCGCCCTCAACCTGCGGGTGTGGCAGGCGCTGCGCGACCACGACATGCCCATCCCCTTCCCCCAGCACGACGTCCACATCGTGCAGAGCCGTCCCTCGCCCCTTCCCGACACGCCCCTCGCGGAAGAACAGACCCGCCAGTATGGTGAGGTGGCGCCGCTCGGCCCGTCCACCCGCCCCGGAGAGTCCTGATGAGCACCCGCAGCTGGCCCCTCGGACTCCTGTTCGCCCTGGGCTGCTCGGTCACCGACAAGTCGGGCGACGAAGACGTCGAGTACGAAGGCGATGTGGCAGGCGAGTGCTCCGACGGCGCCGACAACGACCGCGACGGCTGGTTCGACTGCGATGACAACGGCTGCTGGAATTCGCCGGAGTGTGAGGGACAGGAGGAGGCTGACGCGGACACGGATGCCGACACCGACGCAGACACCGACGCAGACACCGACGCAGACACCGATGCAGACACCGACGCAGACATCCCCTGGTCCGATCTGACCTCGGTGGAGCTGTCCTACACCCTCACCTTCGACTTCGACGACGCCTACGAGTCCATCCTGGAGTCCTACGGCCTGTCGGACTGCAGCGTGGTCCATGGGGCCAGCGGAGACGTCTCGGAGGTGGGGTCCACCCACATCACATTCTGGGGACCCTGGGCCGTGCAGAGCCACGACTGCGGTGGCGGCCTGGAGACCACTGCCTGGACCGACGACGGCGGCGAGGCCCACACCACCTTGCACCTGCTTCGCGATGCCCGCGGAGACGGCTACGTCATCGACAGCTGGGTGGCCCACCGCGATGCCGACGACCAGGTGCCGCTCGACGAGCCCTGGGACGAAGGGCAGTGGTACATCACAGAGCTCGACATGGTGCTGAATGAAGGAGACGGCACCTGGACCGGTGACGAGACCACCTACCTGGAGGGCTTGATTCGTCTCGACATCTACCACGACCTGACGGTGTCGGTGAGGTAGCTGGGTTGGCACAGCTCCGCCGGTCACCGCTGCGGGGAGCCGGGCGACGTCCAACTCAACGCAGCCAGACTCCGCGCGCATCCTCCGGCAACACCAACACCGGCTTGGTCCCGCCCTCGGCATACACCACCGGCGACCGTCCCGTGTACTCCTCGGTCACCAACACAAAGCCATCCTTCGGCATCACGGCAAGCTGGGTTGGAAGGCGTCCCTGCACCGGTGTCCCCCGGGAGCAGCTGTCGTCGCTGCACCACACGAGCGGCGCGGCCGGGTGGGCGGTGTCGCCAATGATGCCCTTGTAGGCGAGCTTCTTGCTTCCGGTGTCGAGCATGCCCACCGTGTCGTCGTAGGGACCTGCCGACACGAGCGCGCGCTGGGCATCCGTGGGGTTGTCGAGCATGGCCTTCTTGGAGGGGGCACCCGCGAGGGTGCGGCCCATGGAGGTCCAGGCCTTGTCGGACTGCCCCGTGGGGGGTCGGCCGAGAATGTCGCCGCCGTAGCGTTCGGCTTCCGAGACCGTGCGGGTGGGACCGGGCACGAAGCTGTCGCCTTTCAGCACGAAGGACTCCACCACCACGCTGTCGCCGTGGCGAATGCGGCCCACCATCGGCTTGCCGTCGACCACCCAGAGCTCGGTGATGTCATCGTGGGGCAGGGCCACCCACTTGAGCGACCGCAGAGAGCCCGTCCACACGCGGTCTTCACCGAGGGCCACCACCTTGGCCGTGTCGGAGACCTGCCACCAGATGTCGTGGGGACAAGCGGCCGTGCGGGCGAGGTCCTTGTATCTGCTCGGGCCCGTGTAGCGGCGCCAGACGCACTGGCCATCGAGCGGCTCGACGACGAACAGCGCAGGGAGGGTGCCGCCGCCAGCTCGTGCGACCGACGAGGCCTGCACGCAGCCCGTCAGCGCGACGACGCAGAGGAGAGCACCCAGAGTGGAACAGCGCACGAAGGCCCTCCGATGACAGGCTGCCGGGGCCTATCCGGCGGCTGGCATCCGATCACTGCTGGGAAGGCCCCAACAGGCGCGCGAGCCGAAGAAAGCCGATGGGAAGGGCCGTTCCCCCGTCGAGGGCGAGGTCGGTCAAGGCGTCGCCAAGGGCCGGCGCCAGCTTGAAGCCATGCCCCGAAAGGCCTGTGGCCACCACCACCTGGGGCAGCCCGGGCAGGTGGTCCACGATGAAGTCCTCGTCGGCGGTGTTGGTGTACATGCACACCGCCGCAGCCGCGACCGGACCAAAGATGCCGGGAACATTCTCATTCACGGCATCTTGGATGACCTTGGTGTCGGCGCGGTGGATGGACCGGTCCACCGTGTCCGCCGCCACGACCGTGTCCGAGTGGTGAACGGCCACCTTGGTGTGCCGGCACCCCGGCCGCTCGGGGTCGACGGGGATGCCATAGATGGCGCGGCGACCCGGGCGGTCCACGAGCCAGCAGGGAAAGCGGCGGGCGTGGGCGGATCCGACGGCGGAGGGCTCCAGCCACACCTGCACGAGGCGGGTGACGGTGAGGTGGGGCGCGAGCATGGGACAGACCACGGGCGTCCAGGGTCCGGCCGCCACCACGAGGCGCCGTGCCCGCAGCCGCTCGCCGTTTGCGACAACGACTTCCACACCACCGTTCCGAACCCGCCAGTCCACCACCCGCGCGCCGTGTCGACGCTCTGCACCGGCCTCGTCCGCCAGCCCCAGCGCAGCCGATACCGCGCGCTCCACCCGCACGAAGCCCCCGCCCGGCTCGAACAGGCCGATGGTGTCCTCCGCCACGGTGAACTGGGGAAAGCGCCCGCGGAGTCGCGCCGCATCGAGGGGCTCCACGGGCACCCCATGTTCCGCCGCCGCCTCCGCCGAGCGTCCCACCAGCACCGAGTCCGACCGTCCGACCAACAGCACGCCACAGCGGTGCAGCAGGTCCACCCCGGCCGCCCGCTCCCAGCCCTCGAAGGCCGCCGTGGAGGCGCGCAGAAGGGGCACGTAGTCGGGGTGCTCGAAGTAGGCGTGGCGGAACACCCGGGTGTGGCCATGGCTGCTGCCAAAGGCGTGGACGGGCGGGTGGGCGTCGAGGCCGAGCACACGCGCACCCCGTCGGGCCAACGACAGCAGAGCCGCGGAGCCCACGCCACCGAGACCAAGCACAATCGCGTCGTACATCCAAGCTCCAGAGGCGACAGGCGAGACGGGATAGAGTGGCACAAAGCACGGCTGCAGAGAGGACCGATGCTCCAGATGCTCCCCCTCGTGGCGTGGATGGGCCTGACCGCCACCGAGATCCCCCCCGTGGGCCGCATCCCCGACCCCATGCGGCCCTGCGTGACGCCCGGGATGCTGGCCTGGCTCTCCGGCGACTGGATCTCCCAGGATACCGACGGCAACACCGTCTTCGAGGAGCGATGGTCGCCTCCTGCGGGCGACACCCTCATCGGCACCGGCCGCTCCTTCGGCGAGGGCAAGACCACTTTCTTCGAGCACCTGCTCATCCGGGTCCACGCCGAGCAGTGCCTCGAGTACGTCGCCTGGCCCGGCGGCAGGCCCCGGACCACCTTTGTGTTGGTGCAGCACGACAACACAAACCTCGTGTTCTCCAACCTCGACAACGACTGGCCGAGTCGCATCCACTACCACCAGGTGCAGCCCGGACAGCTGCGCGTGACCCTGTCGAACGACAACCCCAACAAGACGCAGGTGGTCGAGCTGAAGCGGAAGCCCGGTGCGTCCGAAGGGCAGGCCGGAGGCCCGGGCCGATGACGAGACAGCTGCAGCGAGGCGTGTTCACCCTGTCGCTCGACTTCGAGCTGGTGTGGGGCTCCCGCGACCTCGTGGCGGACTCTGCGGGGCTCGTGGCCGAGGCCACCACCACGCGCACACGGGTGTTCGAACCACTGCTCCGAATGCTCGACGAGCTCGACATTCCCGGCACCTGGGCCACCGTGGGCCACCTCTTCCTCGACGCCCTGGAGGCCACCTGCCACGACGAGCTGGTGCGTCCCACCCACGCCTGGGTGAAGGGTGACTGGTTCGACGGCGTGCCCGTGGGCGACGAGAACACGGCACCGGCCTGGTATGGCCGCAGCCTCGTGGAGCAGCTCATCGACTCCAAGCAGGAGGTGGGCAGCCACAGCTTCTCCCACCCCATCTTCGGAGATCCGGGCTGCTCGCGTGCCGCAGCGGAGTCCGACCTGTCCCGCTGCGTGGCGCTGGCCGACGAGCTCGGCGTGAAGCTCGACTCCTTCGTCTTTCCCCGCAACCAGTCCGGCCACGTCGACCTGCTGGCCTCCCACGGCTTCACCTGCTGGCGTCCCATCGAGCCCGCCTGGTTCTTGAGCCGACGGGTCCCGCGCCCGGTGGGTCGGCTGGGTCACCTGGCGGAAGTCGTCGCCGCCCGCACCCCGCCCACGGTGATGCCGTCCGTCGATGAACACGGCCTGGTGCGTATTCCCGGCTCCGCCACCTTCCTGCCCGCCCACGGCATCCGCCGCGCGATTCCCATGTCCCGTCGGGTCAAGCGGTCCACCCGCGGCATCGACCGGGCGGTCCACCGGCGCGAGGTCTTCCACCTGTACACCCACCCCATCAACCTCGCGGCGGCGCCCGAGGAGATGCTCGACGCGATGGGACAGGTGCTGCGACATGCCGCCCGACTGCGCGACCAGGGGCACCTCGACATCTTGAGCATGGGCGAGCTGGCGCGCCGCTGGACCGCTTGACGACCTACCCGGAGCAGGGCCGCCAGAGGTAGGTGATGGTCCACTCCACGTCCGCCGCCAGCCCGTCGGCACCGGCCCTGAGGCTGCCCGTTTCGCTCGTGGCGAGGCCGTTTTCGTCGAATTCGAGGGTCCACTGGAGGCCCTCCACCCAGCCAGAGGCATCCACCACCCGCTCGGGTGCGCTCAGGCGAACAGCGCCGTCCTCCAGACGCAACACATGGTCGGAAGACACCCAGCGCCAGGAGTCGCCGGCCAACTCAGCAGGCGGAAGCCCGCTGGCCCACATGGGCGAATCGGGGTCGCCGGGGACGGTGCCCACACCGGGTCGGAAGAAGGAGAAGGGCCCGTCTTCGATGGGGGTGGCGGGGTCCTGGTCGGACAACAGGGTGGCTTGCAGCCCCTCCCAGCGGCCATCTCGCAAGGTTCCGAGGAGCTGGAAGCGCTCGGTGTCCAACCACAGGGCCCCCACCCGCGCCGACTGGGTGAGCTGGAGGGCAGCCCGGGCACAGGTGGGGCCGGTGAAGGCGCGGGCGAGGGCGAGCTCGGCTTCGGGGGAGGTGGTGGGGAGGGCGAAGGCGAGGGTGATGAGCGGATTCATGACGAGGCTCCCTGGGAGGGGGTGGACACGGGGCTGCGGGGACTGCCGACAGTGGGGTCAGGCAAGGCCGTGAGGCGGCGCATGAGCTGTTCGAGGGGGCCACGGGACCGGACCTGGCGCCACCGGTGGGAGCACACGATGGTGAACAGGCTCCAAAGCCCCATGGCGACCAGCAGCACGGGACCGCTGGCGGGAAGGAGCGGGGCCATGTCGAGGCCGAGCTCAGCGGGCGAGCACAGCACCAGCAGCGGAAACAGCAGCAACACGACATGGCTGGCGTAGTGGGTGAGGGCGAGCTGTCCGGTGTGGACGAGCGGGGCCACCAGCCGAGGCAGGCGCTGGGCGACCGGAATGGCCAGGAGGATGACCACCACCGCAAGGGCACTGGCGCCCACGATGTACTGGGGCATGGGTGGGATGGGGCCGCGTCCACCGAGAAGGCCCGCCAGTTCGCTGTCCATGCCTTCCGCCACAAGCACGCCGGGGGCCACCAGGCTGAAGGCCTCGGCCGCTCCCAGGATGGGGAGGCTCCACCCCAACAGCCACCTGCGGACGCCGGGCGAGGCGAGGTCCAGGCGGCCCAGCCACATCCCCACCAGGAAGAAGGCGAACCACGGAAAGACCGGGTGCAGGCCGTTGTAGAACAGGTGCCGCACAAAACCGTCGGGGGTCCAGAAGCCCGAGTAGGTGAGCGTGCTCCAGTCCCAGCCCACCTCGTAGTCCACCCCCGCCACCAGCATCACGGGGAACAGCAGGGTCACGGCGCCCGCGAGGCCGACCAGCCGACGGGTGGGCCAGGTGAACAGGAAGGCCGCCGCCGCCATCCACACCGCGTAGTAGTGCAGGATGTCGGCCGGCCAGGCCGGGAACCACCCGAGGCCCCACACCCCGAGGAACAAGGCGCGGCGCAGGATGACCCGGCGGTCCCGGCGGGCACGCTCGGGATCGATGCGGGCCCGGCGGGTCATCAGGCTGTTCCCCACACCCGCGAGGATGACGAACAGAGCCGCAGCTCGGCCGGCGACCGAGTTGGCCAGCAGGCCCGCCGCGCCCGTGTCCTGGGTGGCGAAGGCGAGGGGGATGTTGACCGCGACCATGCCAAAGATGGCGAGGGCGCGGGCGAGGTCGAGTCCGGTGAGTCTCTTCATGCCTCCAACATGCTCTGGGGACGTTCAAGACTCCGTCGTGGTCGTGTCTCCCACTGTATCGGACTGTACGGACGGCCCCGCCTTTGTGCCCGCCTTGGGCCAGTCGGTGCACACCCGCAGTCCCCCCAGCTCCGGAGCCCGAGACAGTCGCAACGCCCCCCCGTGGCGCACGCAACAACGCTCTGCGATGGACAGCCCGAGGCCGTGTCCACCGCCCTGTCCCCGCTGGACGGTGTCTCCAAGCTGTACGAAGGGATCGAGCACCCGGGTGCGGTCCGCCTCGACAATGCCCTCACCAGCGTCGTCTACGCACACCTCCACCCGCTCCCCGCGCACCCTCCAGCTCACACGAATGGGGGACCGCCCATGCCGCGCCGCATTGCGCAGCAGGTTGTCGAGGCAACGGCGCAAGAGGCCGGCATCGACGGCCACCACCACCGACTCCCCCGCCAGCTCTGCGTCGACACGGGCAGCGAGAGGCACCAGCAAGGGTTGCAGGTCGACCGACTCCAGCTCGAGCGCGACCTCACCGGCCCGTGACCACGCGAGCAGCTCGCCCACCAGACCATCGAGGTGGTCCATCTCGGCCTCGGCGTCCGCGAGGGCGGCCTCGGGAACCGGCAGGGCCTCCAGGGCGAAGGCGAGGCGCGCCAGTGGGGTGCGCAGCTCGTGGGAGACGGCGTGGAGCAGCTCCTTCTGCGCCTTCTGGTGGGCTTCGTTCTTCTCGGCCAGCTCGTTGAGCGCCCGTGCCAGAACGGACAGGTCGCCGGTCTCATCGACCCTCTGGGCGAAGTCCCCCCCTGCCAGAGCGCCCGCCCCGGCCTCCAGTTTGCGCAGGCTGCGCAACGTGGGCAGCAGTCCCAGCGCGAGCAACACGGCCGACAGGGCACCGCCGGCCAACAGGTTGAGCAACAGGCTGCCGGTGGGCATCTCGAAGTCGGGCAGCGGACCGATGCGCATCACCTGGGGTCCGGCCCCCCCGACCTGCACGGCATGCCCCACAAAGCCCTGTTCACCGATCATATAGAAGATGGTGTCGCCAGCATCCACGCGCGCGAGCTCCCCGGGACCCAGGGTGCTCCGCTCCACGAGCTGCACGTCGAGGGCGTGCTGGGCGCGCAGCTCGGCGAGCGTCCACGCCACGTCGTCGGAGGCCTCCAGCTCGGCCACCGCTGCCAGCGCGCCCCCTCTCTGCGTGCGCTCGATGACCCGCAGGTCGGCCTCGGTCCCGTCCGACATCGTGAGCACGACCAGGCTGGCGCCCACGAGGAAGGCCGCCAGAGCAAGCATCAGCACCCGAAGGTAGAGCCGCTTCACTCGGGGACCAACAGGTAGCCAGACCCACGCACGCTCTTGAGCCACCGGGGGCTGCGCGGCGAGTCGCCCAGCTTCTTTCGGAGGCGGGACACCCGCAGGTCGATGCTCCGGTCGAGGCCATCGTAGGGGGCCCCCATCAGCGCCGGGTAGAGGACCTCCCGGGTGAGCACCTGGCCGGCATTTCGGGCGAGGTAGAGCAGCAGGTCGAACTCGGCGGTGGGCAGGTCGAGGGCCCGTCCCGCCAGGGTGGCGCTGCGCCGGTCGGGCTGGATGTGCAGCTCGCCGAGGCGGATGAGCTCCGGTGCGCCGGCCCCGCCACCCGCGCCCGAGCCACGGTGCCGAAGCGCCGCCCGCAGACGCGCCAGCAGCACCCGAGGTCGCACCGGCTTGGTGAGGTAGTCGTCGGCCCCGAGCTCCAGGCCGAGCACCTCGTCGACCTCATCCCCTCGGGCGGTCATCATCAGGATGGCGCCGCCGTAGTCGGGGCGCAGGGCCCGGCAGATGCTCAGCCCGTCGGTGCCCGGCAGGCGCAGGTCGAGCAGCACGGCATCGGGGCGCTCGCTGCGGATGCGCTCCAACGCCCGGTCGCCCCGACCCTCGACCTCCACCAGGAAGCCCTCCCGACGAAGGTAGTCGCGCACCATCTCAGCGAGGCGCGGGTCGTCTTCCACCACCAGCACACGGTTTTGCATGGCCGTCGTCTAACGGGGCCAGAGGGGACGGGCGGGCGGTCGACACAATGCGATACGAAGCGAAACGCCGCCTGGGCCGCCCCTGCGTGAAGGTGAGTGCGGAGGTGTGCATGTTCGTGGTGTGGTGGATGACGGCGGCCCTGGCCAGCGACGACGGGGTGCGCAGCGACGACTTCTCGGTGCTGTCTGTGGGCACCGGCATCGCCATCGCCGCGGCGGACACCCGCTTCGCCCACGCTCTGGACGCCAGCCTGCCGGTCGCCGGCGACGACGACAAGGCGCTCCTGTTCGGCGGCGGGTTCGCCTTCGGACGGTGGCGTCACAGCGGCGAAGACCGGAGGCTGCGCAGCGCAAACGCCCACCTGATGGGGTTGGTCGCAAGCGAGCGGGGCTGGTTTGGCATGGCCGATGGAGGGGTGAGCCGCGGCTGGGTGGACGGCCTGTCGAGTCCCCTGCAGCCCTACGGCATCGCCCTCGTGGGCCGTCAGGGCGCGCACATCGACTGGGCCCTCGGGGTGGGACGCACCATGTGGAAAGGGGCCTGGCAGACCTGGCCGGCGGTCTACCTGGCCTGGCATCCCACCGAGTCGCTGACCGTGTCCGCGACCTTTCCCGAGGGGGTGGCGGCCGAATGGTCAGCCAAGAAGGTGGCCACCACGGCCTTCGCGCGTGCAGGAGGACAGACCTGGGGACGGGGGACGGACGCGCTGGCCTTGTCGTGGGTCGACCTGGGCGCAGCGGTCCACCTTCAGCTCAGCGACGGACCCTTGCGCCTGAAGGCCGAGGCCGCGAGGCAGGTGGGACGCACACTGGGCGACAAGTCGCTCGAGCCGGGCGTCTGGGCCTCGGTGTCGATCGCCGTGGTGCCCTGAAGGCCGGCGGACAGGACGCGCAGATGCCGTGCTACGGTTGCCACCTTCAGGAGGACCGATGCGCACCGTGCACCTCACCTGCCTGCTCGGTCTGCTGGCCGCGTGCGATGCCGAACCGGACAAGTCCAGCCCTGCTGACGACATCGGCGACAACGGCGACAACGGTGACAACGGCGACAACGGCGACAACGGCGACAGCGGTGACAACGGCGAGAGCGGCGACAACGGCGAGAGCGGCGACAACGGCGACACAGATGCGCCGGAGCCCGTCTTTGCGGCTCTGTCCCCCATCCCCGACAGCGCCCCGGCCCTCACCGAGCTGGCCGCCGAAGCCGTCGCCGTGGCCCCAGCCTGGCTGCGCGACGACCTCACCATCGCCTTGCTGCGACTCGAAGACCGCCACGCCGACGACCTGGGCGCCCTCATCGTCGACCTCGACGAACCCTGGCTCATCGACGAGGTGGCCTTCGCCGTGGCCCACACCTCACCGGAGCTGCTGGAGGAGCGGGGCTTCTATCCGGAGCTGTTCGTCGAGAACGCCCGCTACATCTACGAAGTCGATCCCTACCTCGACTACGTCGAGCTGGTGGAGACCGGCGAGGCCGGGGTCGACGACGACTGGACCACCACCACCACCTACCGAGTGGCCGACGGGCCGGTCGACGGCGACGGGGTCATCGAGGTCCAGCTTCCCCCCGAGCTGTACTACTGGTATGTCGTCCACCCCCGCATCGAGGACGAAGGCGCCTACTTCATCGACGCCTGGACGGTCTGCCGCAACGTGGGCCTGGAGTGCGAGGTGGCCCCCGAGGACGGCAGCTTCTGGCGGTCCTTCCTGTGGGAACAGGCGGCCGAGCAGTGCCCCGACGACGACTACTGCCCCGTTCTCGCCGACTTCCTGCCCGGGGCCGACGTGCTGTGGTCCACCGATGGCGGCGGCGTGGGTGCCATCGGCGAGGTGGCTGGCTTCATGCACAAGGCCGACGAAGCGGCCGGCCGCTGGCTCACCTTCGGCGCATCCGGCGAGCGCAGCATCCAGCCCGTGCGCATCTACGCCCTCGGTCGGGGCAACTGCGGCGAGTGGGCCGACATGACGACCGCCCTCGCCCGCACCTCCCTCATCCCCAACCAGAACGCCACCCCCGCGAGCTGGGACCACACCTGGAACGAGTTCTATGACCCGGTCGGCGAGCGCTGGGTGGCCTGGGAGCCCGTGAACTGGTGGTTCGACCACAGCTACGGCGCGCCCTACGCCAACTACGTCACCCGGGGCGACACCCGGGTCACCCACGTCACCGACCGCTACGCCGACACCTTCGACTTCGAGGTGACCGTGGTGGACATCGACGGTCGGCCGGTCGACGGTGCGAGCGTGGTGCTCTGGTCGCCCTATGACACCAGCTGGTGGTACGCCGGAGAAGCCGCTACCGACACCGATGGCCGCATCCAGGTGCCCCTCACCGCAACACAATCGTTCGCCCTGCGCGTGGAGTCGCCCATCGGGGACTTTCCAGCGGAGGACAACACCATCGACCGGGCCACCGACGGAGCCGCCGCCGGGGCCACCGACCAGGTGACCATCACCATCGACGCCTCTGTCCAGCTCACCGGGACCCGCACGCTCGTCGACGCCCCCGACGGTCCCCAGCTGAGCCTCACCGTGGCCGGCATGACCCGCGACGCCCGCACGGTGGGCGAGAGCTTCCGCTTCGGTGGTCACACCTACACACAGGCCAGCGGGCTGCCCGAGCTGAGCTGGTTCATCACAGACGCCCAGGGCTACGCGGCGTTCCTCGAAAACAGCGACCACGACGTGTTCCACGAAGGCATCCTCGGCGACACCGACACCATCGAACTGCACGCCGCCAGCGACCGCATCGTGGTTGTGGTGAATGACAACAGCGTGTCCACGCATGTCTTCGCCGACTGGAGCCTGGCGCTCGCCAACCTCGACGGCGACGACCTGGGCACGGTGAGCCAGCCCCTTGTGTTGGGCCCAGGCGACCACCACGCGGTGGAGATCGTGCCCGAGTGAGGTGTCTGCTCGCCTTGTGTGGCCTCATGGCCTGCGCCCCTTCCGACAAGAAGGGCGCCGGGCCGTGGATGGGTGGGTCCGTGGACACCGCCGCGGCCGAGCCCTCCGACACCGACCCCGCAGGCGGCCAGGGCTCCGACCCACCCGACACATCCGATTCTGCAGACACCGCAGACTCCGGGGTTCCTGCAGACACGGCAGACCCGGCAGACACCGGCGACACGGACGGTCCCCCAGAGCTCCACGGAGAGATCCTCGACCCGCCCACGTCCCTGCCGGACTTCACATTGGTGGACCAACACGGCATCACCCACACGCCGTCGGATCTCCTGGGGGCCCCCACGGTCGTCTGGTTCTTTCGCGACACCGCCAGCTCGTGTACCAACGACGCCTGTGGCTACCGCGACATGCAGCCCGCATTCGACGACATCGGCGTGCGCATCGTGGGGGTGGGCCCGACCTCGGTGGAGGACAACGCCGCCTGGGCCGCCGCTCTCGACTACCAATACCAGATCTGGTCGGACCCCGAGGCGGTGCTGGGGGCGGCCTATGGCACCGAGAGCCCGTTCGACGAGGGCAACCTGCGCCATGCCTTTGTGTTGGACGCCGACGGACTCGCCATCCTGAGGTACGAAGGTGCCGTGAGCGTGGGCGCCGACCCCAGCCAGGTGTTGGCCGACTGCCAGGCCTTGTTTGGAGAATAGGTCTCCAGCCGCATCCGCACCCTACCGAAGCGTCCCCGCACCGAATCGCGGCGCAAGCGCCCTACCGCGCCACCGCATGTGATATTCGTGCCCTCGTGTCCTCCCCTCCCGAAATCTCCTCGCCCCGTATCTGGCTGCGAGCCGCGGTCTTTGCCGCAATCACCGCATGGCTCACCATCGGGCCGTTGGTGCGTGGCACGCTCAATCAGGAGCACATGAAGTGGCTGCCCCGGTGGGAGATGTTCGGCCTGTACGGACGCCAGATCTGCGACGTCCGCTACGTGCAGCACCACCCCGACGGCAAGCTTTCCCGAGTGGACTGGGTGGAGACCCTGGGGCGCTCACGGGACTGGGACCGTCGCAAGCACAACCGAATCCGAGACAACACGGATGCCTTTCGCATCGGTCGTCGCCTCTGCCCAACCCTGGAAGGCGACCCCCCCGACCTTCGCATGCGGGTGATGTGCGGCAGCTCCACCACCTGGAAGCGCAAGGAATGGGGCAAGATCAACGTCTGCTCGGAAGAGGGGGCGAAGAAGGCCGCGAGGAAGCGCAAGTGAGCGTCATCTCCCGAGCATCGACCGCCATTCGCCAGCAGATGGTCCGTCGCGGATCCACGCGCAGCGCCGGGCTGCTGCGGATCGGCCTGTCCGCCCTCGCAATGGCCCGGTGGGGACAGAACCTCACCGTCGACCAGATCATGCAGCCCACCTGGCTGGTGGTGTTCGGCCTCGTGATGCTCGCGGCACTGTTCTCGATGCTGATCGGCTTCAAGAGCCGCATCTCCAGCGGCATCGTGGCCATCTGCGCCCTCGCGACCGGCTTCGGGCTCAACTCCTGGGCAGGCTGGCAGCCGGCGAACTTCAGCCACCACGAAGCCTGCCTGGCGGTGTGCCTGGCCATGCTCGCGCTGCAGCCCAACGGAGGCTCCTACTCGGTCGACCGCTGGCTGGCGGTGCGTCGGGCCGAGGCCAAGGGCGACCCCATCCCGCCCGAGGAAGGCGAGCTGTGGGCCTGGCCGCTGATGGGCGTCGCCTTGTCTTGTGTGTACTTCTATGGCGCAATCATCAAGTGCCACTGGGGCTACTTCAACGGCGACCGCCTCGAGCAGGTCATGATGTACAAGTTCCTGGGCTCGGAGCTGCCCCGCAACATGGTGTTCCAAGGCACCATGGTGGTCTCCGCGGTGGGCAGCGTCGTGTTGGAGTTCGCCCTCGCCATCGGGATGTGGTTTCGGCGCTACCGCTGGCACCTGGTGTTCGCCGGGACCGCCTTCCACCTGCTCATCTACGCGACGATGACGGTCTACACCTTCTCCCTCACCATGGTCTTCATGTACCTCGCCTATTTCCCGGTCGACGCGGTGCACCGGGAGCTCGACCGCATCCACGGCAGCGCCCCCCGCCCCCAGACCTGAGCCGGGGCTCAGCCGCCCTCCGACCCCACCCAACGCACCCGCGGTCGGCCGTACGAGGCCCCACGAGGCCGTCGGCGAGGCCGGCGTGGACCGGGCGCATTGGACTCCCATCGGTTCGATACGGGGAGTCCACAGCACCATACAGGAGCGCGCGCGTCACCCTTGCCGGGCAGACGCAGTGGAGTAGGGTGCCGCCAGTCACAGGAGCCCACTCGATGGATGCCGACGCCCCCGATGCCGCCTGGCCCTCCGCCACCGCACTCGCCCACGACCGAAGTCTCCACCTCGCCCCGGGCGGCAGGTCCATTCAGCTCCGTGCGCCCGACGGGAACGTCGAGCTGTCGATTCGCATCACTCAGGAGGGTCCGGTGTTGTCCCTATCCGGGGCAAGGGTGGAGCTGGTCGCCGAAGACACCCTCGAACTGTCTGCTCCCGACATCGCCATTCGCGCCGGGCGTCGACTCGACCTCACCGCGAATGCAGACGTGGTCGTCCGGGGAATGCCGATTCGCCTGAACTAGCCTCGGTCCGCCGCTGGCGCCCGTTCTGGTGCTCCAGTCACCTGAGGTCGCAAAAGGTGGACAAAACCGTTTGCAGGCCTGAGACACCGTTGTGCTACGAACGGCTCGTTCAGGCGGGGTCCCCCCGCGAGCAGGCCTCGGAGCATCACCGCGATGATCGGTATCATCGTTTCTGGCAAGGTCACCGACACCAAGGATCCCGACAAGTTGGGTCGGGTGAAGGTGAAGTTGATTGCCTACGACAAACCCATCGAGGTCTGGCTGCGTATCTTGTGGCCCTACGCTTCGAAGAAGGCCGGCTTCGTCTTCCTCCCTGAGAAGGACGACGAAGTGCTCATCCTGCGGGGAGCTGGCGACGACATCGACGGAATGTTCATCGTGGGTGCGCTCTACAACGGCATCCATGTGCCCGAGTTCGTGAACCCTGATGGAAAGAACGACACCAAGCTCATCAAGACCCGTTCCGGCAACAAGATCGAGATCACCGACAAGAGCTCTGAAGAGTCGATTCTGTTGGAGACCAAGAAGGGCCAACAGATCCTGATGACAGACAAGAGCGCGGTCACCGGCTTCGAGATCAAGAACAGCGACGGCACCATCACGCTGAAGATGGACAAGAACGGCGTCGACCTCAACGTGGCCAAGGGCAAGGACCTCAAGATCACGGTGGCCGGCGATACCAAGATAAACGTCACGGGAGACGTCAAGGTCGACGGCAAGAAGAACGTCGAGGTCAAGGCAGGCATGGGCGTGAAGGTCCAGGCCGGAACCAATGTCGAGGTCAAGGGCACTGCAGCGGTCAAGGTCACCGCCCCGCAGGTCGAGGTCAGCGGCAGCGCGATGGTGACCGTCAAGGGCGCCATGGTGAAGATCAACTGATGGCCGCTCTCTTCGACTCTCCGCTGCGACGTCGACAGAGGTTCTCTGCGCGCTTCGAGCGCAAGGCGCTGCGTGCGGTGCGCCACTTCCACTCCACCCGACTGTTCGGTCGGCGCGCGATGGCGGCCCCCGGGATGGCCCTGGCCGCCCGCAAAGACCTCGGTGTGAACCGCCATGTGCTCAACCAGATGGTGGTGGCCGGCACCGTGAAATTCATGCCGGCCTTTCCACCGCCGGCCCGCCCCACCGAGCCCCTCACCGAGCCTCCCGCCGCACCGCCCACGTCGGTCCCCGATGTCTCGCAGGCTGCGGCCGGTCCCGCCGGTCCCCCCCGTCTTCCAGCCTCCGCCAATGGCGAGTTCCCCCCGGGCACGCTGCCGTCTCGAGCCGGCACCGCGTCCGTCCCACTCAACCCTGCTCCAGCCGCAACAGAGGAGTGAACCAGGATGCCCAGCTACCAGAGCCCTGGCGTCTACATCGAGGAAATCTCGGCCGGCCAGCGTCCGGTCCAGCCTTCCAGCACCCACAGCACGGGCTTCGTCGGTGTGTTGGAGCTGCCTGAGCAGTTCCGACATGGCCACGCAGCCGCGACCAAGGCGTTCCTGCCGGTGGTCGACCAGAGTGGAAAGGAAGGCACCGAGCTGTCCTCGTGGGACTATGCCCGCGCCTACTTCGACCTCGGCTGGGACGCCGAGAAGTCCGCCTGGACGGATGCAGAGGCCGCGGACCACGTTCGCCTCGACTCCTTCATCGGCCGCATCTTGTCCAAGTATGGGGTGAGCGCCGACGACACGACCGCTGAGCACGTCGTCTTCGCTCAGCACGACAAGACCACTGGCGACGACGCCAAGACCGCCCTCGAGACCAAGGCCGCGGCCTGTGGCACCGCGGCTGCCGCCATCACGCACGCCACCCCGCCCGTGTCCCGCGAAGACAAGAAGAAGGCTGCTGCCAAGGCCGACCTTCTCGCCGCGCAGGCCCGCTACACGGCCATGGCCGACCGCGCCGCCGCCAACGGCATCGACACCGGTGCGGGGGCAAGCCTCGGTCCCAAGGTGCGCGTGCCCCTCGACAAGCGTCTCTTCAATGAAGCGGCCGTCGACGTGCCCGTGTTCAAGGCCGACGGCTCCATCGTCACCAACGCCAAGACGGGCCTGCCCGAGTTCACGGTCGAAAAGGAGTTCCAGGTCTCCTTGTCGGTGCTCGACTCGCCCTCCAGCCTCATCGATGCCCTCACCGCCGCCGCTCTGCGGTCCGAAGTCGCCCTCACGGCTTCGCTTCCGGGCACGAAGAAGGCCGACGGCTCCGACCTCGACAGCATCGACATCGACATCGAGGCGCTCCAGACCGGCATGGCCGAGCCCGGCTTCATGTGTACTGGCATGGACAACTTCCATAGCTGGCGCAGTCAGTTCGGTCGCAAGCTGTTCATCCAGCTTCAGCTGCAGGTAAAGGACGACACCAAGTTCGTTCGCAATGCAGAAGAGGCCTCGGCCCTCTGGGACCAGCTGTCGCCGTCTGTGCGCAAGGCCTGGAACGACTGGCTGCGGTCCACCCGCGGGATGCGCCTGCTGGAGCTGAGCCTCAACGGCTTCTTCGCCAACGGCGGCGCCATCTCCTACCTCGCCATGGCCATCTACCCGAAGGGCACCCAGGCGGGCGTCCAGCCGGGCTCCTACCTGGAGAAGTGGTTCAACACGGTGGGGGACTGCGCGATGCTCGTGGCGCCCGGTCTCAACAAGACCTGGCAGTCCGCCATCCTCAACTACGCAGGACCCAACGGACGGGTCGACCTGTTCGCCATCATGGACACCCCCCGCTACCTGCTCACCCAACCCACCGACGCCGGCATCGAGCTCGGCAAGGACCGCTGGGTGATGCCCGAGGCCGGGGTGAACCCCTACGAGGGTGGCCAGATGGACTTCCTCGCGAAGCCCGAGGTCCCCGAGCTGCGGCACAACCCCGACGACATCCAGATGGACTCCTGTGTCCCCCGGGACAACACAGGGCATGGCGCGGCCTACGCACCGTGGTTCATCGTGGCCAACCCGCTGGCTTCGGGTGCCGACGACGCCTTCGTGGTCGCGCCGCCGTCGGGCTTCATGGCCGGAGCCTACGCCGCCAACGACAACCGGATCGGTGTGCACAAGGTGCCTGCCAACCAGGTGGTCCAGGGCATCAACGACCTGCTCTGCACCGTCACCAGCGTGGAGCAGGGCCCGCTCAACGGCAAGTCCATCAACCTCATCCGCCACCGTCCGAGCGGTCTCACCATCTGGGGCGGTCGGACCACCTCCAACGACCCCCTGTGGCGCTACATCAACAAGCGGCGTGTGTTCCTGTTCTGTGAGCGGTCGATTCGCGACGCTGTGCAGTGGGCCGTGTTCCTGCCGAACAACGACACCACGCGCTCCGACCTGCGGTCGACCATCGACGGCTTCCTGTATGCCCAGTGGCAGAACAGCGTGCTCGACGGTGCTTCGCAGGACGAGGCCTACAGCGTGCAGTGCGACGAGGGCAACAACCCCCTCGTGCTCCGCAAGCAGGGCCTGCTCCATGTGGATGTTGGAATCCAGCCGCCCTACCCGGCTGAGTTCGTGATCATTCGCTTCCGCGAACAGTCCTGACCGCACCCCACCCTACACATGCCGGACCCTTCGATGGGTTCCGGTCCCCTGACTTCGAAGAAACAAGGACGAGAACATGGCGCTTCAATACAAGTTCCAGCCCATGTGGTCGAACAACTATGTGGGCGTGCACCACTACCGGGTCACCATCGGTGATGGCACGTACCATGTGGCCGACGAGGGAATCCTCAAGATCGGCCCGTTCAACATGGAGTACGACCTCATCAAGTTCCGCATGTCGCTCGACCGCACCGAGCGCCGCCACCCCGGCGTGCTCAAGGCCAGCGACGTCACCATCGAGCGGGTGGTGCGCGGCCACGATGGCATGTGGAAGTGGTACGAGACCGTGCGCGACGGCGACGTCCACCGCATCGACGTGAAGATCGAGCTGTACGGCCACAACGGCAAGGTGGTCTCCACCGTCAAGCTGATGCAGGCCTGGCCCTACAAGTGGGAGTTCCCCGAGCTCGACGGCAGCCAGACCCAGCACGCCGTGGAGAAGATCACGCTCGCGGTGGAAGACATCCTCTACGAGTCCTCGGTCAACGACTCCTACAAGGACAACACGCCGGTCTGATGACGCAGACCACCTGACCCACCTGGCCTGCTGGCCGACAACCAGTGGCCTCGTGGCGTCGTCCGGGGGGGCCCGCCATTCGTGGTGCGGCCCCTCCATCGGTCGAAACCCAAGACGCACCCTCCTGAGTCTCCATGAGCAAGCTCCCAAGCTACCGCCTCAAGGTCGAGCTGCCCGTCGGCTTCCTCAACCGAAAGGCCGAGCGGCAGACCGTCGCCGAGGTCCGTCCCGTCACCGGCGCGGACGAGATGTACATCGGCATGTCCCGCGAATACAACGAACACCCCAACGACATGGTCTACAAGATGCTGCTGGTGGGTCGATGCACCACCCAGCTCGGCGACGAGACCGTCGTGACCCTCTCCGATGTCCAGCGGCTCCACGCCCGCGACATCCGTGCCCTCGAGTACGCCATCTATGCCATCACGTATGGGTCCGATGCCCTACCGGATGAGGAGGATGACGAACCAGGGGGGTAACCATCGCCTACCCGATTCACCACTTGCGGGATGAGGTGGCCTTTCTCGCGTACCACTTCCACTGGTCGCTGGCCGAGCTCCTCGAGCTTCCTCATGCAGACCGCATCGGTTGGGTAGGCGCGGTCAGCCGCATCAACCAGCAGATCATCGACGCCCAGGAAAAGGACTAGGGCATGGCCCTCGGCGCAGACCAGCTTCAAGTCGAGTTCTATCGACGTGGCGAGGCCGACTCGGACTCGGCCCAGGCGCCCGTTCTCATCTTGGCGGGCACATCGAGCGTGTGGGCCGCCCGTTCTGGCGGCGAACCGGCCCTCAAGTACCAGCGCGACGGCGGCGGTGCGGGCAAGGAGGCGCGGCTCTACGTGCGCGAGCTGCTCCACGAAGACGACTGCGACAGCCTTCCGGGCCTCGACCACACCGTGGACGGCGTGCTGCGTCCGTCGATGGTGCGCGATGCCGCCCGGCTGGCCCTGCAGAACACCGACACGCCGGTGGAGGTGGCACTGGTCGTCGCGGATGGCATCGACCCCTGGGACCTCGCCCCCGAGCCCGCGCGGCCCGAGTTCAGCTACCTGCTCCGGCGCTACCTGGAGCAACGCACCGGCGCAGTGGTCGTGCTGCCCGATGCCGCCGGACCGCCTCCCGTCGCCCCCCACTCCGCCCGCTCGCCGAAGCAGCGTCCGCCGCGGAGCGACGCCTTCACCGAGCGATGGAACCGCCTGGCCCGCAACCTGGGCGTGTTCCGCGAGCTGCTCCAGGAGTACTACCTCATCGCCCTTTGCGACGCGCCCATCGGGATCGACGAGGTGCTGCCCTCCGACCACCTGCTGTCCGACCTCACCGGCATCGACGGCGGCGTGTGCACCTGGGCCGGCACCCTCGACGACCTGCGCCGACACAGCTGGCGGTCTGCGGCGGCGGTGGTGGGCGCCGCCTTGTCCCGCAGCATCGCCGACCTGTCCACCGACACCGAGCTGAGCGTGCCCGTGCTCACCCACCACGACCTCCGATTGGGCAACGGGCGCGTCAACCGCATTCCCCGGCTGCGGTGGGCCGGCGACCTCGACCAGGTCCCCCGGTCTCCCGAGTCGACCGATGCGGTGTTGGTCCACCTCGGTGATGCCGACAGGGCCCCCCGCATCGTGCACGATGCAAGCTTGCGTCGTCCCCTGGGAGACTGGCCGCTGCCCGCCCTCTGGACCGCCAAGCAGGTGATTCGACGGGTGGAGGAGACGGCCAGCGCCTATGTCTTCGCCACCGCCGACGCCGCGATGGCCATCGACCTGTCCACCGCCCTGCAGGAGGCCTTGGAGGCCCTCATCGGCATGGGCGTGCTCGTCGGACCCGACGGCGAAGGCGCCCCGCTGGTGGAGGCCAACGTGGAGACGGGCGGTGGCACCGCCGGGGTCCCCCTGGCGCCGCGTCTGGTCGCGAACATCTCCACCGCGCTCGCGCCGTGGCTCACCCAACTGAACGTGAAGGTCGAGGTCGACCAGCACGTTCGCGTACAGACGGGCTGAGGGCATGGCTGGCAAAGCGAACAAGAAGATCACGGCCGAGTCCACCCTTGGCGCCCACTGGTTCAAGGTCATCATCCGGCCGGGGCTGAGCGGGAAGATCGAGGAGGGCGCCTTTCGCTCTGTGAAGGGCATCTCGAAGAAGTTCGAGGTGGAGCCTGTCACCGAGGGCGGGCGCAACTACGGCATCCACGCCCTTCGCAAGGGGCCCGCCTCCCACGGCGAGGTCACCCTCGAGCAGGGCATTCTCGACTCCGACGCCCTGTGGAAGTGGTGTGTGGAGGTGCAGCAGGGCGGCAAGTACCGGCGCACCGTCACCATCCACCAGATGTCCCACGGAGGCACCAAGGTCGCGCGGACCTTCGTGTTGAAGCGGGCCTGGCCTGTGGAGTGGACGGCCCCCGACCTCGGCTCGGCCAGCGCCGACCTTGCCGTCGACACCCTGAAGATTGCCTACGAAGACCTCACCGTGGGCGGTCACAAGGCCGGCAAGGACCCCACCCCCAAGGCGAAGATCAAGCAGACCGAGGGCGGCGGCGCCACGGTGAACTTCACATTCAACCCGTCGTCGATCACCCTGGGTCGCAACCTGAATTGGCAACCCAGCAAGAAGAGCGGGAACGAGAACTATCCCGCGCTCAATCCCAACGTGGCCAGCTACGACACCCTCGACATCTCGGGTGTGTTGTTCGATGCCTCGGAGAAGGCCGGTGGCTCGGTGTCGGGCAAGGTGGCCGCCTTGCACCGCCTGGCCCTCAACTTCGACATCGGCGGCAAGAAGCGTCCGCCCCGGGTGCGCTTCGAGTGGCAGAGCACAAAGTTCTACGGCGTCATCAGCAGCTTCAAGGCGGAGTACACCCTCTTCAACGACTCTGGCAAGCCCGTGCGGGCCAAGATCACGCTCCAGCTCACCGGTCAGGCCCTGACCGAGCAGAACTCGAGCCAGAAGCTGCCCGTCGCGGCGGACGGCTGAGGAGGCACGGTGTCAGGTCCGACGTTCATGGAGATCGTGATCTCCGGAAAGAAGCTGTACAACGACGGCTTGATGGTGTCTGCCGTGCTCGAGGAGGAGGTGGACACCGCCGCAGAGCTGCACGTTCAGCTGGTCTCCGACTCGGAGGGGTCGGCCCTGGGGGGCGGGCTGAAGTTCGGGACATCGGTGTCTGTGCAGCTGGCGGCCGAGGGCTCCACCCAACGCACCGTGTCGATGAAGGTGGTGGAGATCGAAGACGGCTGGGACCCCGACATGGGCTACTACTGCGGCTTTCGGGCGCTCGACGACCTGGTGAAGCTCAAGCACAAGGTGCAGACCAAGCTGTGGAAGGTCCCCCCCAAGAGCATCGTGTCTGCGATTGCCGGCGAAGCGGGCTTCGGCTCGGCCATCCAGGGGGTGGACGGCGGACAGGCCGAGACGGTGCAGAACAACCAGTCCAATGCAGAGATGCTGCGTCGAATCGCGCGCGACGGCGGCTACAAGATGACCCTCGACTCCGGCAAGCTGCGCTTCGGCATCAAGCTCGACTCGGCCAAGGTGAGCCTCACCCCCGACGACCGGGTCTATCGGGTGGCGATTCGACGCAACATCACCGACATCCCCAGCAAGGTGAAGGTGTTCGGCTGGGACTGGAAGAAGCAGAAGAAGGTGGTCAAAGGCGAGGCCTCCGGCGGCCAGATGGGCAAGACATCGGGCGGCAAGTCGGGCCCCGACCTCGCCAAGAAGGTCTACGGCGAGATCCTCTGGCCCGTGGAGGCCGAGAAGGTCATGACCGACGGCGACGCCAAGGCCCTGGCCCGGGGCCTGCTCCAGGGCCGCGCAGACCAGCTCGTGAGCGGCGAGGTGGAGTGCATGGGCCTGCCGGGCGCCCGTCCCGGAAAGCTGTTGGAGCTCAAGAAGTTCGGCAACTCGTCGGGCACCTACCGCATCGCCCGCACCAGCCACCGTTGGGACGCCGCCTCCGGCTACGTCACCTCGATTGGCGTCTACTCCGACAGCACGACCCGAGGCTGAGGCGTCCAATGTTGCACCCCACCCTTCCGCTCGGCCAGGCCGGCCGTCCACTTCGACGCCGAGAGGAGCTGGAGCACCGCATCCTGGCCGTCCTCCGCACCACGCCCGGCGACGTGCCCTGGCGACCGGAGTTTGGCTGCGACCTGCGTCGGTTCCTGGGCCGTCCCCTGTCTCCCGAAGCCGAAGACGAGATTCGCTGGACCATCCAGGAAGCCATCGCACGCTTCATTCCCGAGCTCGTGGTGGACAGCGTCGACCTCGGGCGAAAGGTGCTGCACCGTCCCACCCGCGTGGGCGCCGCCGACCCCTTCCCGGTCGGGCGGGCCCTGCTGTTCCTCGGCACCCAGGTGAGCCTCACCGTGCGTCTGCGCATTCGCGACGCCGGCGGGGTCTCCACCCTCGACCTCGACCCGTTTTCCTGAGTAGCTGATGCGCGTCCCCGGTCCCGACAGCCTCCGCCTCGACCGCCACGAGCTCCTTGAGCTGGTGCGCGAGCGCCTCACGGCGTGGGGTGCGCCGGTCCGCCTCGATGACCCCACCGATCCGGCGTGGATGCTCCTCGAGGAGGCCGCGTGGATGGCCGAGACGCTGTCCGCGCGAATGGACGCCTACCCCGACGCCTTGATGCAGCAGGCGCTCCGGGTGATGGGCGCCGAGCTGGAACCCGCCCTTCCCGCCGTGGGCCTGATGGCCGTGACGCCCGCTGATCGGGGCATTCTCGACGACGCAGACGGGGAGGAGTCCACCCGATTCCTCACCGCCCAGACCGAGGAGCGCGAGCCCGTCGTCTTCGTGCCCGCGGAGCGTCGGGTGCCGATGGAGCCGGCACGGGTGGCGGGTTGGTACGTGCTCGCAGGCGGACAGCTCGCCGAGACCAATGCCCTGGTGCAGGCGGAAGACGCCCCCCTCGGCCACGCCCTGCATCCGCCGCCCAACACCTTCGAGCGCGCCGGCACCTTCGACCGGGTGCTCATCCGCTACCGGGTCCGCAGCACCAACCCGGCCCAGGACCTGCCCCTGCTCGAGGATGCCGGCGAGCTGCTCACCCGCGACCGCTACGGCTACCTGCGCTTCTCGGCCCGCCCCGGCGACGGCGACCTCATCCTCGACGTGGAGCTCGACCCCTGCGCGGGCGCCCGCCGGGACCCCAATGACCCCACCCGCGTGCGCATCGCCTGGCGGGCCATCCACGGCACCAGCTGGAGCCCCCTGGTGGCCGCCGCCGCCCCCCATGAGGCCCTCCCCGAGGCGCTGTGGGGACGCGAGCAGACCCCCGATGTCGACGGCTTCATCGTGCTGCCCACCACCGACCCCGAGGCGGAGCTCAGCGGGCTGCTGCAGCTGGAGCGTCCCAGCGCGCCCTCCTCAGAGGTCACCGACGCCATCTGGGCCTCGGTGGAGGACACCGAGAAGTCCCTCCGCGGCCAGAAGCTGAGCGTGAAGGTGCTGCTGGTCCCCACCGAGGACGACGCCGACGATGCCCGGCCCTGGGTGGCGTCCATTCTCGAGTCGGGGGCCTGGGCGGACCTCGCGGGCGACGGCCTGTGCGACCTCGTCTGGATCGCCTTTCCCCAGCGGGCCGAGTCCGCCGGAGTGCTGCGCATCGCCACCGCCATCGACATCGACGCCCCCCACGGCTCGGAGCGCAACCGCACCCAGCTGCGCCACCTGGGCGACGGCCACAGCGGACTCATCGACGCCATGACCCACATGGCCCAGCGGTGGCGCACCACCCTGCCCACCGCCGACGGGCGCGGCCAGCACCGCGTCACCGGCTGGGACGTGCAGTACCCCGCGGGCTCCGAGGGCCTGCTGTTGCGCTGGGCCACCGAGTACCGCGATGCCGACGGCCACATGTCGGAGGTCCCCCTCGAAGGGCTTGTGCTGAACCCCGTGCTCGTGTTCAACGCGCCGGTGGTGGTGGACGGACGCGAGGTCTTCGCCCCCTCGGTGGGGCCCGTGCCCGTCGACCTCGCCGCCACCGATGTGGTCACCCAGGATGTGCTCGACGCCGCTGTGGACACCACGATGCGCGGCTGGTGGGCGCCGGGCCTCGGAGCGGTCGACGACCCCGCCAGCCGTGCCTTTCAGACCCTCAAGAGCCAGGCCCAGGTGGGCCTCGCCCGCATGCACCGCGTGCGCGCAGATGGCGCGGAGCGAACGCCCGAGGTGTTCGACAACTGGTCGGGCGTGACGGTCGACCCCACCGAGGGCCGCCTGGTGTTCCGCGTGCCCAGCGTGTCGGCCACCCGCAGCCCCGTCGACGTGGACCGACAGCGTGGAGTGGCCATCGACTGGTACCGGCGCACCGACGGGGCGGATGGCTCGGTGGAGGCCGGGCGGGTGCACTTCATCGAGCAGCGCGTCGACGCCATCCCGCCCATCGCGGCGGCAGTGAACCCCTACCCGATGGTGGGGGGACAAGCGGCGGAGTCCCCGGAAGCGTGCATCGACCGGGTCTACGGCGCCAACCGGGAGCAACCTCTGCTGCCCCTGGAGTTCGAGCGGGACCTCGCCCAGACCCTCGGTCCCAGGGCCCACGGCTGGTGGGTGCGGGTGTGGTCCTACGCCGAGCGCTACCTCTACGAGCTGCAGATGTGGCAGCAGCAGCACCTGCTCCGCGACGCACCCCGTCCAGCCGACGACCCTGCCGGACTCTTCGGCGAGCATGCGTCCCCCACCTCGGTCGTGGATGCAGACGAGACCACCCTGGTGGTGTGCATGGGTCCCCAGGATGGCTCGACCTTCGACGCCACCGACTTCGCCTGGGCCCGCGACGTCACCGCCCGATGGTTTCGCGGCCTGCGTCAACGCTACCCCATGCTCCAGAAGCTCATCGTGGTGCCCTTCCGGGCGCTCACCCTGCACACCCCGGTCCGGGTCACCGACGAGCGCAGCATCCCCGAGTCGGGATTCTTCGCCTTTCCCGAGGGCGTGTACACGGGCGGCTTTCTGGAGGACGCCTGGGGTGAGCAGCGAAGGATGGGCCGCGATGTGGTGCTCGTCGACGCCGCCATCATCGACATCCGCTCGGTGACCGCCCGCACCGCACGACCCAGCTCCAACTCCGCCGGCGTCGGAGAGGGTGCATGAGCGACCACCGCCCGCTCCGCCTGCCGTCGACGGCCTGGCTGCACGCCCAGGCCCAGGCCGGCTTTGGCCGCGACCTGTCGTGGGTGGGCGAGGCACCGGCCTCGGGCGACTTCGTGCAGCAAGGTGACGCCGCCTCGGTCAAGCTCCGGGCGAGCCGACACACCCGACGGCTGCCCCCCGCCGTGCGCGCGTCGCTGGAGGCTCACCGCGCACGCGGCGGCGCCCCCACCGCCCACGACGGCCTGAACCTCGTGATGGCCCTGGCGGAGTGGTTCATCCACACGCGGGGAGCTGTGGTCGACTGGCAGACCCCTGCGCCATGGGTGCTGCGGCACTTCGTGGAGTCCCACGGCGTGGGTCCGCTGGTGCACGCCAACCACGCCAGCATCCTGCGGGCCTTCTCCCTGTTTCTGCCGGAGTGGTATCCCCAGCGGGGGCGCTACCGGGGCATCGAGCGCCTCATCGAGGTCACCTACGCCCTGGTCTGCGAGGATCACGACCACGAGCAGGAGGCACTGCAGCACGACACCGCCCGTCGGGAGCAGACCGAAGCCTCGCTCGCCGACCTCCAGGCGAAGCTGGCCGAGGCCAGGGTTGCCGAGGCCAAGGTCCGGGCCGCCGAAGCCGAGGATGCCTCTCTGGGTGACGCACTGCGGGCCGCCCGGGACGACACGGGCGCCGCAGAGGCCGCCTTGAAGGCCCAGGAGGCGGTGGCCAGCCTCGTGTGGACCCGCCACGAGCAGCGCAAGGCCCGGGTCCGTCAGCTCGCCGCACTGGTGCGCCGGTGCCGAGAGATCGAGGCCGTGCTCCCCATGCGCCTGCAGCGCCACGGCGAGACCGACTCGGACGGTCCCGCGGCTCCCACCATCGAGCAGATGCTGGCGTGCGAGGTGGCGGCCGTACACCCCTCCCGCTGGTGGGCGGCGCGCCTGGATCCAGCGGTCGCACGGCGCGTCCCTCCGGGGCTGGTCATCCACCGAAACGCCCTGCTGCTGCACGATCCTGAGCACACCACCACGCCCCCGATGCCGAAGCGGCGGTCCGACCTGCTGCTGTCCTGGCAGGAGGGCCGGCCCACGCCCGTGGAGCTGCTTCGCCTCACGCCGCCCTGGACCGTCATCCGCCCGTGCCTCTACCCCCTGCCGGCCGCTGCCCCGCCACGCGCCGAGACCGAGGAAGCCCCCATGTCCGTCGCCCCCGAGGCCCAGGCTGTCACGGTGTTCCACCCCAGAAACGGCAGCCGCCTCGACCTGGAGAGCCTCGAAGCCATCGCCGACATGCCCGGCCGGGTCTGGCACGCCCTCCGCAGCTTGTTTCCCGACAGCCAGGGGGCCGCCCCCACAGGCGGGGCCATGGTGCTGTCCGGCCTGTGCATCAACGGCAACCCCAGCCAGCATGGTCCACCCGGGAGTGTCGAGGTGCAGGGCGTCGAGGAGCTGGCACTGTCCACCGGCACCGCCCTGGTGCCCCTTCCCGAACAGTCTGGCGCGGGCCGCTCCGCCCTGGTGCGGGTCGGTCGTCCGCTTCCCGTGCCGGTGCCGGAGGGCTTCGACTCGCTCGACGAAGACCGCGCTGTCGCCGCGACCGTGGTGGTACGGATGGTGCTCGACCAGCACTGTGCCCCCCCCGACGCAGCCCCACCCGAGGGCGCCCGCCTCGGCGGCTGGGAGGCCGCGCGCCGCGAGTATGCCCCCCGCCTCGTGTGCCATGCGCTCGACGAGGACGGCGTCAACAAGCTGCTCAAGGAGCGGCCCGGCCGCCGCGGGCTCGTGCTCGCCGTGCGCATGCCCCGCCGCCGCCGCTGGATGACCGACCTCGCGTCGCTGTGGCGTCCCGAAGACCGCCGCACCCGTCGCCTGATCGACGCTCTGGAGCAGATCGAGCGCAAGGTCTGGGTGGCGGTCCCCAAGGGCCTGCGCTGGCACCAGGGCGTGCTCGGCAGCGACTGGCTCCGCTACCAGACCGCCGCCTCCGCCGCCCTTCAGGCCGCGGTGATGGCGCTGGAGACCCGGGTGCTGTCCACCGGAGAGCGGGTCCGCCTGCTCACCTCGCTGCAGAGGCGCCTCGGTGAGCGCGTGGAAGAAGCCGCCGACAACACCGAGACCCTCTTCGGTCCCGCCCACCCCTTCAACCCCTACCGCACGTCCACCCAGGTGCCGGAGAGCTGACTCGTGCAGGCGCCCCTCACAGATGTCGCGCAGCGCCGGGCCTGGGAGCTCGCCGTGGAAGCCGTCGTCCCGCTGTTTCTGGCGGGAGGGCTGTGGACCGGCATGCTCCAGGTGTTGAGCGCGCCATCCGAGGGACAGGCCCTGTCGTCTCTCGAGCTGGCCGTGCTGCTGGGCGCACTCGCGGGCATGCTCGGCTGGGCGGTGGCCCGGCAGCTCTGGGTGGCGGGATGGCAGCGACTGTGGTTGCTGGTGGGCGTCGGCCTGGTGGTCGCCCTCGTGGGCGCCTGGGGACTGGGGACCGGCGTGGCGGCCAAGGTCGAGGGCACCTGCAGCACGGTGGGAGGCGACCCGGTGATGGGCGAGACCACCTTTGGCGAGGTGATGGTCGGCTGTCACGTCTCTGCGGTGGAGAACAACCCCTACCTCACCGGCGCCTTGCTCCGACCACGGTGGACGGGCCACATCCCGTTGTGGGGGTGGCTGTGGACCGCCGCCTTCGGCGTCTTCGGCGTCGTCGCCGGCCGCGATGTGCGCCTGTTCCGCTCGGCCGTCCCCTTCCGCTACCAGGACGCCTTCCGCTGGGAGCCCGGCGGTGGCAGCCAGGTCGCACTCGGCGAGGACAAGGTCAGCAACGCCCAGGTCACCGCCTGCAGCAACCCCACCTGGTGGGGCGAGCCCTGCGGGCAGATCTACAGCTCCGACAAGGTGTGGGCGCCTGGCGAGTGGTGCGGCCGGTGCCGACTCCCCTTCCAGGCCGACGACGAGCGGTACACCTTCGACATCGTGGTGCCCGCCCTCTCCGACGTCACCCGCCTCAACGCCATGGAGCGCCTCGACGCGGTGGCCTGGGAGCCCGGCACGCCCTTGCTGCGCCCGGAGGCCAGCGTGAGCGGACGCCTGCGCTGGCACAAGGTCCACCGCATCACGGTTCCAGGCGTGCTCAGCGTCAGCCAGCTCCTCGCGCTCGTGTGGGAGGCCCTCCCTGGCTGGGGGGGCGATGATGCCGCCACCGCCGAAGCCGTCGCCCAGGCCCACGGGTCGGGAAGCCGTCTGGCCGCGTGGTTCTGGGCAGGGCGCGTCTCCGACCGTCTCCACCTCGCCACGCCCACCCGGGCGATGGTGCTGGCTGCAGGTCCGCGGCGCCTGCGGGAGTTCATCCCCGGCCTCGGCCAGGAGCTCACCCTGCAGATCGACACGGGCGTGTGTCCCATCGAGCTGCGTAGCGGCTTCGTCCACCGGGTGCGCGAGGTCGGCGACACCAACCGCACGGTCCAGCGCAACCTGCGCGTGGTCACCTGGATCCCCACCGCCCCCTCCGAGGTGCTCAACCACGGCCTCTGGCTGCCCCGGCTCGAAGGCGCCGCCCTCCGGCGATGGCTGGCCACCCAGCGCAACCAGCCCCGGGTCACCGAGGGAGTGACCGTTCCCGCCGAATACGTGCCCTACACCGTGGCGCCGACCACGCCTCGGGTGATGCTCGTGGACATGGGGACGGGAGAAGAGGGGACCGATGCGCTGCCCACCCTGCAGGCGGAGTGGGAGGCCGTGGATGCCGACCTGGAGCTCCATGTGGTGGACGGCGCGACAGCGGTGGAGCGGGCCGCTTCGGCGGTGGAGCTGCAGCGGAGCTGGTCCGCGGACCTCGTGGTGGTCGACCTCGGACGCGAGGTGCTGCCAGCAGCATGGACTCTCATCGCTGGCCTTCGAATTCGTCTGAACGCCCCACAGGTGGCCGTTCTCGGGGCGACCTCCAGCGCGCTCTCCGAGGCGGCCCGCCGCGGCATCGACGGTCAGGTGCTGGTGTGGACCCCCGTGGAGCCCGAGGAGGCCAGCCGCCTGCAAGCCGTGGCCAGCGATGCCGCCCGACGCCGACGCCACCTGTCCGACGCCTTTTCCATCCAGCCTGAGTCCGGCCTGCTCAACCGCCACGACGGCCGCTTCGACTACCGACGCTATCCGCTCCGCTCCGACGTCTCGCTCCGAGGCCGTCCCCAGGTGGAGCGCCTGTGGACGCCCGACGTCGCACACAACATCGACCCCATCGAGTCGGAACCCGACCTCACCGAGGCCGGGCGGGCCCGCACCCAGGTCGGACGCTCCATCGGCGAGTGGGACTGGTTCGAGCTCGGGCAGCTCGCCCAGCTTCGCCGAGAGGTGCTCGTCATGCGCCCCATGCGGGAGGCCTGAGCCATGGCCGACCTTCGCCTGGGCCCTCCCGCCGACCTCGACATCGGCGGCCTGTCCTTCCCACCCCACACCCTTCACCTGCTCCACGACGGCAACGCGCCCGCGGACGGGGCCGCCGCCACCACCCACGCGCTGGGCTACTGGGTACGGCTCGACGCCAAGGGCTTCGCGAGCGGCGGCTACCCCGAGGGCCTGTCTGCGGTGGAGCTGGTCGAGCGGCTGGGCGCGGTGACGGTCTTCCGCGATGCGGCGGCGGACAGGCGTCCGAAGGGACCCCAGCTCATCGAGCAGGTGGTCGTGCTGGAGTGGCCGGCCGCCTTCCTCCGGCGCACCGACCATGGTCCCGCCCTGCCAGGCCAAGACGACGCCGAGCGCGCCATCGCCGTCTTCAAGGTCCGCCTCCGCCTCGATCTCGCCGATGCCCGACGCGAGACCCTCGGGCTGTCCCCCGCGCGCATCCTCCGAGGCGAGGTGCTGCCGGGCTGGTTCACCGCACACGGGGACTCCACCACCCAGCGCGGGGCGACCACCCCCCTCGACAGTCCCTTCCACCCCACCGCCCTGCGTCCCCCAAGCGGGCACCCCGACCCCGACGCCCGCCTGCACCTCACCCACGGTTGGTTCGATCCAGACGGCGAATTCGCCGCGGTCGCCGACGATGGGGCCGTGGTGGAGAGCGTACAGCCGCCACGCCCGCTCGAGGTGCTCTACCAGCGCGGACGGCTCGGACTGGTGGGCATTCTCGCCACAGTGCTCATCGGCACGGGCTTCGTCGGCATCGACGAGGCGGTCCGAAGCTCCCGCCCGGGCGCCGACATGTCCGACCACCGCGAGCAGGTGGCCCGCTACCTGCCCGTCGCGGTCTGCTCGCCCGACAACCCGGAGTTCATGCGCGAGTTCCGCTGCAGAGTCCAGAAGCTCACCGAGAGCGAGCTGAGCCCCCGAGAAGCCCTCACCACGGCCTGCACGGCTCAGGTGGACTGTGGGGGCGCCGACCTGCAGGCCCGCTGGTGTGGCCTCATCGACCGCTCCGAGGACAGCTGGAAGGCCGACCTGTTGCCCGGCACCGACGACGTCACCCAGGACTTCGCACGCCTGGCGGCGGCCCAGGCGTGCTTCGACACCCTCGGCCAGCCCGCCGCCTACGCCATCGGAGGCGAGTCCACGCTGGTGGATGCGGACCGCATGCTGTCCGAGGACGAAGGCATCGCCGCCATCATCGGGCTGTTCGACGAGCTCGAGGAGGCCTGCGACGGCTACCAGGGCCTGATGGAGCGCCGGGTGGACGGTGCCATTGTGGCCACCCATGTGGGCTACCCCTACCCCAACAAGCCCCTCGACGACATCGAGCTCGGTTCCCAGCGCCTGCGCCTCACCGCCCGCAATGTGGCGGTCGAGACCTGGGACGAGGTCGACGAGATCTGCTTCGACCACGGCATGCGCTCGGGTCCCGAGGTGGAGCGGGTGGCGTCGATGTGTGGGGCGCCTGCCGATGCCGAGCCGTCCTTCGCGAACGGCAACGGCTGGCGAAAGCTGGGAGACAAGCTCGCCGCCTCCGAGGACAGCCGGACCTGCGCCGACGACGTGCTCACCGCCTACCTGCGCGGACGCTTCGGGACCGCCCTCGGCCGCCTGCCAACGTCGGGTCGCTGGGCCTGTCACGCCTCCTTGTCCCAACAAGCCGACAAGCTGCCGTCGCAGAGCATCGCCCGCGGAAACTGGGAGGTGCCGGTGCGCATCCCCCGCCGCTACGACGTGCGCGGAGGCGCCGCCGAGATCTCCCAGCTTGGCCTGGAGTCGGCCCTTCTCGCGGTCCGCGGGGGGGCGTCCGAGGAGTTCGGCGCCTGTTGGCAGGTGGTCACCGACCTGCTCGCCGACTGGCCCCTCGTCCACCCCCTCTACGCCGCGCCCGACGACCAGGGCTGGCCGGTGGTGCCCCAGCAGATGTGTGGACAGGTGTGCATGGGCTGGTACCTCGACGAGCCCCGCCTGCTCGACGAGAACTGGGTGGCCCCCGAAAACGACGTCTACCGCTGCGTCGACGTCGACTGTCCCTGCCGCTCCGACGACGGGACCTGCGCCACCACCAGCACCGCCTGCCTCGACCCCGACAAGCTGTTCCCCCTCCTGAGCCTCCCCTGGAATGGCCGCACCCAGGGCCTGCCTCCAGCCAGCGCAGGCAGCGGCGCGTGGGTGGCGCCCGAGATCGCGCAGGTGTGCGCCTTCCACCTCACCGCCCAGGACCGCCTGTCCCTCGGTGCCGACCCCTGGTACCCCGGGGAGCTGTCGGGACCGCAGTGGGCCGGTGAAGCCACGGGCCTGCCAGGCGTGACGGGCGGCGGTGACGGACGCGCACCCGCATCCGCCGTGGGCTTCTCAGCGCCGGGTGTCGACACCACCTGGGGAGAGACCGAGTGCGGCGCAGTGGCCCTGCAGTGCTTTGCCGGAGAGGCCCTGCGGGTGCGCCGGTCGAAGGCGCAGCAGGTCAACCGGAGCAACTGGGAGCGCGCCTGGCTGGTGGCCATGGAGGACATCGCCCGCGAAAGTGGCGACACCGTGGCCCAACACGCACCCTGGTGCGCGCTCGTCCATCCCTACCTGAGGCCATCCGCCGCCCGAGACACCCTCGATGAGCCCTGCCGCCGCGGCGTCGCCTCTGCGCGCGCCTCGGTCTTGTCCACCATCACGACCATCGCCGCTGGCGGCCTGCCCCGCCCGGCCGAGGAGGAGGCACCATGATGGGTCGTCTCCGCATCGGATGGTCGATGCTCCGGGCGGTGCCGGTGCGCATGATGCTGGCCGTCACGCCCATCTTGTCCGCCATCGTGTGGCTCTCTCTCGAACCCGACGCCTGGCTCGCCCGCGTCGACCTCACGCCCTGGACCGGCATGTGGACCGCCGTGGTGCTGTTCCTCGGCGGCGGTCGCACGGGCTCCGGTCCCCATCCGCGGCTCACACCCATCCAGACCCCCATGGGACAGCTCGCCCTGATGCTGGCCGGCGCACTGCCCACCCTGCTGCTCGTGGCCCTGTATGAGGTCGGACTCGGACGCCAGGTGTTCCCAGCCGAAGAGGCGGTGGCGGCCGTGCTTCTGCTGATGGGCGGGGCGCTGTGGCTCTCCCGCGACCAGGGCCGCACCGCATGGGTGCCCATCGTCGCCGGGCAACGCTGGCGCCTGCTGCGGTTGGCGACCTTGTCCGGGCTCGCCTTGCTGGCCTCCTCCCTGCTGGGGTTGGCGGTCCGAGACGACCAGGTGCCCACCTGGATCGGCGCGCCCTGGGTGGCCACAGCTGGCTTCGTGGCCTGCGGCTACGTGCACACCCGCGCCCAGGACCTCGACCAGTACATCGTCGACCACCGCGCGCGCGGCATCACGGAGGCCAGGCTCGACCACGCCGGGGTGCGCCGCGTCCTCGCAGCCACCCTGCCGGCAGTTGGCCTCACCATCCTCCACATGCTCCCCGGCTACGGACTCGACAGCATCATCACCGTGCTGCTCCTCGCGTACATCGTCCCGGTGGTCTGGCCGTGGCCCACACCCGCCTCGGTCGGCGTGCTGCTCCATGTGGTCGAACCCCGCAGCCGCCTCGACGCCAACGCACTGTCCGCTGCACCCGCTGTCGACACGAGCCCGCCCCAAGGCACCCTGCGCTTCACCCCCGGCGACACCCAGACCACGCAAGTGGTGCTGCCGTGGGAGGTGCCGGTGCGCCAGGTGGTCGACGCGGCCGATGACTACGCCACCCAGCTGTGGCCCCGCTGGCCCGAGCCCGCCGACGCCCATGTCCTCGGCACCCCGCGGATGGCGGTGACAGAGGGGCGGGTGGACCTGTCTCGGGTGGTGGCGGACTCCGCGGGCTCCGACAGCCTGCACCAGCTGATGCCCGGCGACATGGAGTCGCGCCGTGTGGCCGTCTACCTGCCCACCCACGCCGCTGCCGAAGACGACGCCGACCCCGGCACCTTCGTGTGGGACGACCCCGGCACCCGCTCGCAGCTCGTCGAGCTCGATGCCACCCCCCGCATTGTCTCGCTGACCGACGGCGCCGTCATCATTCTCGCCGCAGGCGCAGTCACCCAGCTCTACGAGGTGGAGCTGGGCGCCGCCCGTCCCCTGGCGCTTGGCCCCATTCCCCCCCGCCCCTGGTACCAGGACTACGTCAAGCCATGAGGTCGCCACTGCCCCCACGTCTTTGGCTGTCTGCGCGAAGTGCGTTCGCAGGCGCGTCGTTGTGTGTGGGGGGCGCCATGCTGATCGCGGGCTGCAGCGCGGAGAAGGAGACCGTGCTGGACCGGGTGTCCAAGGAGTGCAACGCGTATCTCGGCGACCGCTGCCCGATGGCCCGGGGCCGGGTGCCTTGGACCCTGGCCCGGGTCTACGACATCACCGCCTTCGACACCGTCGCCCAGGCCGAGGCCTCCTTCGCGTGGCGCCCGTCCGAAGCCATGCAGAAGAGCTGCGGTCCCGCCCGCACCCCGGTGGACATCGGGCTGACCGAGGGTGAAGCGCTGGCCCTGGGTCTGCTGGACACTCTGGTCATCGAGCTGGAGGGACCATGGGACGCCACCCGACCGCTCGACCGAGACACGGTCGAAATCTGGCTGAACATCGATGGAATGGACGTTCTCGGCGACCAACCTCAGCCTGAGCAGGTCGGCTCGGACGACGAGGATCCCGATGAGGAGCCCCTCCGACACGTTCGACTGGAGCCCGCGGTCATGCCCCGCGGCCTGCGCATCGAGGTCACCACCCGTCCAGATGACCCCCCGGAGCTGGCGCCCGAAGCCGAGGCCGACAAGACCGACCCCACCGCGGATGGCGAGGCCGAAGACACCGACGCAGAGGCCATCCTCGACGAGTCGGCCGTGGCAGAACCCACCGAGCCGCCCGACGACGGCTGGCAGCAGGGCTCCGTGCGACGCGCCATGGCCCTGCAGCTCTGCCTGGAGCACAAGCTGGGCCGCGGCTGGCGGGGCCTTCCGAGTGCCGAGCTGCGGGAAGCCCTGCTGCTGGACCAGCCCGACGAGCCCCGCGACAGCACCCTCGCTTTCGTGGGACAGGGCGCCCGTGTACCGATGATGCTGGGCGCCCCCGACGCCTGCTTCACCAACGCCCCCCCGGCGGGCTCCGGCCAGGCCATCCAACGCGCAGACCGCACCGCGCCCTACCTGCACGCCAGCGACGTGTGGAACGGCGACCTGCGGCAGTGCGGCGAGAAGGACGGACAGCTGGGCGAGATCCTCCCCGCCCCGTCGGTGCCCCTGTTTCTGCAGCACGGCGCTCTATGGACGCTCGCGCTGCCCCCCATCTACGAGGAGGTCAAGGTCGAGGTCAGCGCGACTCGTGGGGCGGCCGGCGCCCACTACGCGCCGACGGTGAGCCTCCAGCACACCCGCCTGGAGTCCCGTCGCCCCCTCGGAGACAGCTCCGACAGCGCCCCACCTGTGCCCCCCCTCCCGAAGGGCGCCAGGCAAGACGACCGTGGCGCGGCGGTGAGGGAGACGTCGACGGATGCCCAGGGCAACACGACGGTGACCGTGCGCGCGGGCGACCCGGACCGCAGCACGGTGGCGCTCACCCAGCTGCGCGTGACCCGGGAGAAGCTGTTCGGCGCAGCGTCCGACGGGGGCACCCATGCCGGCGAGTCCGCCCACTACATCCGCGATCTGGTCGCCGAGATCCCCCTGCGCTACCCCGAGTTCCACCGCGCCGACCTCGACGGCTTCAACAACGCCGACAAGCGGGTGGTCGCCCTGCTGATCCCCGCCTGGCAGCTGCTTCCCGTCGATCGGGAGTACGACGCCGAGACGATGATGCGCCTCGACCCCATCGGGCGCCTGCTGGCCGAACCCCACCGGCTCCAGGTGCGCGTGCTCGGTGCTCCCATCGACGGTGCCACCGGGCCCGACGCGGAGGGGACCTGGCACGAGCTGAACCCCTCCTGGTCCAACCGTCCGCTGTCGGGCTGGTTCCGACGCAGCCTCGACATCGGCCTCGTGAGCCGCGACTCCGGGCTCATCACGGTGGGTTTCCAGTCGAGCGAGACCACCATCGGTGAGCTTGGAAGCGACCTGATATCGGGCGTTCTGCTCGGCTCCACGCTGCTGGCGCTGGTGTGGGCGGTGCTCGGGTTGCGGCGCATGGCCGACCTCTGGCGTCCGGCCCCCGAGGTGCGCCTCGGACAGTGGACCACCCTTCCGCGCAAGGGTGGCAAAGACGCTGCGCCGCCAAAGGCGGTGATGAAGTGAGCGGCGAGCGGCCCCTCGGGCGGCCCGGCGAACGTCCCCCATCGGATGGCCGCGTCGAACGCTCTCAGGACCCCCGCGATGAAGGCGGCCCCTTCGGCCGTGGACGCCCGGTGAGCGACCAGCGCGGCGAGCGAGAGGAGCATGTGCACGACGTGCCAGGACCCGAGGTGCTCGGCAACAGCGCGGCCCGGATGCGCCTGGCCAGAGCGCTGGCCCGGGTGGTGAAGGAGATGGATCAGGGCGACCCGGTGGGTGGCTTTCGGAGGTTGCGGTGAGCGACTCCGGAGAAAAGCGCGCGCTGCCCTGGCGCTCCGGCTTTGCGTGGAAGGGACCCCTGTCTCCGGAGGCTGGCCTGCTGCGTGCGGGCGGACGGCGGGTGAGCATCCCTGCCGATGTCGACATGACCCTGCTGCTGATTGCCATGGAGGTGTTCGGTCCGCAGCAGACGGGCGGACCGGGCCCGCTCACGGGCAAGCCGAAGGTGTGGGTGCCCACCTCGGGGCGGCGCAAGCCGAAGCCGCCCCGGCTCACCCCCCCGCCCGCCGGCCTGGGACGCTTCGTCCGACAGCTTCGCGAACGCCTCGAAGCAGACAGGCCCGCGGAGGCGCCGGGGTTGTCGGCCCAGCTGGCCGCTGCAGTCTCCGTGCTCGCCCATGCAGCCCGCCACGACACGGTCCATCCAGCGCCCGGCCTGCGTCCGCCCACCCCGATGGGCGCACCCGGCCAAGGTCCCGTGGTGGTGCCGCACCGAAGCGCCCCGGCCGACGGGCCCGCCACGCCCCGTGCGGAGTCGGGCCATCCCGGGCGCGAAGGAACCCTGTCCGCCGCACGCTCGGAGCTGGCGCGGGCCGCTCGCCAGACCCAGGCCCACCCTCCCCCCGCTGCGGTCGGCTCCTCGCCAGCAGGAAGGTCGGCAGCCAGACCCCAGGACCGACAGGGACCGACGCCCCAGCGCAAGGAGACCCCCCCCTCGGTCACCGGGGGCGACCACGCACTCGCATCTCCCGCTGTGCCCGGCCCACCCACCGGGCTCGCCCCCGACGCCCCCTGGCGTCCACCCGACCCGGCCGCGGTTGAAGGAGACGGCCCCGCAGCGGCGGTTGCCAGCCACACCGACGGGCCAGCAGACGACGCAGCCACCCGTCCGCTCGGAGCGGGGGCGTCCTTGTTGGCCGAAGCCGCCCGCCGCGACCCGGTTCAGCCCGCACCTCGCCTCGGTCCTCCCACGCAGATGGGGGCACCGGGTGGACAGCGGGTGCTCGTGGTGCCACCGCCCGGCCAAGGGCCCGAGGGGTCGCCCGGATCCCCCCGCGGGGTGGACGCCCCCGTGCAGTCCACAAGCTCCGCCCGAGCAGCCGAGGCCGCAGCGGCGGCGCGTAGAGAGGCAGCGGAGCGCGCTTCACAGGCCGACAAGCGGGCCGCCGAACAGCGGGCAGCCGAACAGCGGGCAGCCGAGCAGCGGGCAGCCGAACAGAAGGCGAGCCGGCAGCGGGCAGCCGAACAGCGGGCAGCCGAACAGAAGGCGAGCCGGCAGCGGGACGCGGACAAGCAGGCAGCGGACAAGCAGGCAGCGGACAAGCGCGCAGAGCTACAGAGGGCCGAGCGGACCGCAGCAGACTCCCGCAAGGCGCGCCAGCAGGCCGCCGACAGACGCGCTGCCGAGCAGATGGCCGGCCAGCAGGCAGCGGACAGGCGGGCAGCGGACAAGCGAGCGGCGGACAGGCGGACGGCGGACAAGCAGGCAGCGGACAAGCGCGCAGAGCCACAGAGGGCCGAGCGGACCGCAGCAGACTCCCGCAAGGCGCGCCAGCAGGCCGCCGACAGGCGCGCTGCCGAGCAGATGGCCGGCCAGCAGGCAGCGGACAGGCGGGAAGCGGACAAGCGGGCGGCGGACAGGCGGACGGCGGACAAGCAGGCAGCGGACAAGCGCGCAGAGCTACAGAGGGCCGAGCGGACCGCAGCAGACGCCCGCAAGGTGCGCCAGCAGGCCGCCGAGAAGGCCGTGGCCGAAGGCCGCGTGGCACGGCAGCAGGCCGCCGATGAACGCGCGGTGCGGCTGGAGGCGGCCGGCGCCCAGGCGGCCCGTGCGGCAGCCCGGTCGCAAGAGGCGGGGGCCCACTCGGCGACACTGCAGGGAACCGCCCAGACCGAGCGGGCTGCGGAACAGAGGGCTGCGGAACAGAGGGCTGCGCAGTCCGCCTCGGCACAGATGGCCCGAACCGAAGCGGCGCAGGCCGAGGCCACAGCGAAGGTGGCGGCGGGCCGGCAGGCGGCGGCAGAACGTGCCGCGCAGGCCGCGGCTGCCCGCCTCGACGCCCACCAGAAGGCGACCTCCGCCACGGGCCCGGCCGGGGCCAGAGCAGAGCACACCGCCGCAGCCACCGCCAGGGCAGCCGAGCTCTCCCGGCTGGCCGACGAAGCCCACCGCGCCACGCCAACCGGTACAGGCGCGGGGCAGTCACCCCGGCCACCGCAGACAAGCACAGTCGCGCGAGAAACGGGCCAGGCCCCGGACGGCGGGTCACCGCCACCCACATCCACAAGGCCGGACCAGGCGCCTCCGCAGCGGCTGGACACCGTGCCCGCTCCCGCCGGACAACCGGCCCGTGACCCAGGCCGGCCGCCCCCCGCGCCCACGTCCCCCCGGTTCGACGCCGACAGACCGACGGCCGCAAGCCCTCACCAGTCCGAAGGGCAGAGCAGCCCTCCACTGCCGTCCACCGGGGACCGACTGGACCGGCCCACCGCAGACACCGCGACCGAAGCCGCACATTCGCCGGTCCCCGTCCCCCCGGCACCTGCGAGCCCGGCCTCACCCGTCCCCCAGCCCGGGCCGACCACTTCGACCTCGGAAGGGCCCACACCAACCCCAGCGGAGCCCCCGCACACCGGTCCCACAGAAGCCGATGACCTGCCGAAGCACGGTTCCAGCTCCGGACTCCACGCAGGCGACGGACCCGAGCTCGCCTCCCCCACTGGCGCCCCTGCCGACGGTGCCCACCCGGACGGCGCACCGGACCAGGCGAGCCGAACCGACGGGGAGCTCGGGACCGACGACAGCGCCCTCGACCCGAACGCCGTGGCCCACTTGGCGGCCATCCCCGCCGCAGGTCAGCTCACCGCATCTGAATCGCTCCTGGCTCAGGCCGCCAGACCCCACCCCGCCCACCCCCGGCCCGCCCTGCAGCCGCCCACCCAGATCCAGATGGGGGCTCCCGGCGGACAGGTGCTCGTGCCGCCGCCCCCGTCCCGGGAAGGCGGCCCCGAAGTCGACCCCAGGCCGTCCGACGCAAGCCAGCCGCCCGCTGCCACGCCGCCGGCTGTACCGCCGCCCGCGGCCCTCCGCCCGGTCGCGCAGCCTTCGCACACCAAGACCGCCCCCGCCGGCCCAGTGGGTGACCCCGCGCCGCCCCGATCCGTGCGCCCTCTGCCCACCGCCCGCGCCATGCCGTCGTCAGACGAGGCGCGGCCGCCCCCTGCCTCCCCGCGCACCGTGGCTCCCACACCGGGCGCGTCGCCGCCGTCGGAACCCCCGGTTGACGGACCATCCAAGGGGTCCTCCCCGGCTGTCCGACGGCGCGCCCAGCCTGAGCCCGACGCGCACGGCCCGGCAGCGACCGCCCCGCCAGAAGGCCGCAACACCGCAGCCCGACACGACCCCCACCCGACCGAGCCCCCACGGCCTTCTGCCCGCAAACGCACAGATGGACGCACGGCCCCCTCCCCCGGTTCAAACGGCGAAGATGGCGCCCAGCAGGCCATTCAGAGGGGCAAATACCCAACGACAGCAGCCGGGTCGACCGCACGCAAACGCACAGATGGGCGCACGGAAGGCATCCCCCCGGGGCCGCTGGCCGAGAGCTCGGCGACCGCCCCCCGCTCGGACCAGGGCTCCCAGCCACCTGGCGCCACCTCCCCCTCCGGCTCCTCCACATCTCCCCGCACTCCCGCGGCGACTCCCGGGGCGCATGCGGGCGCCGCCTCCGCACAGCCGGGCCGGTCCGACCCGAGCCGGCTGGCGGCCGAAGCACGCTCCGCGGGGCCGCCACCCTCCGAGGGTCCGACCGGGGCCACCAGCTCCGCGCGGCTGTCGGCACCCGCAGGCGACGGGGTCCACCTCAGCGCCGGGGAGTCCGTGCTTGCGCAGGCCGGGCGCCACGAACCACCCCACCCCACCCCCCGCCTCCGCCCGCCCACCCAGATGGGCGCGCCGGGTGGACAGGTGCTCGTGCCCGCAGCGGCAGGACGGACGGTCCCCGAGCCAGCCCCCACGGCGGCCAGCGCCCCGCGGGTGGAGGGTACGGCAACGGGCGCCGGGTCCCAGGTGTCTCTGCAGAGGTCGGTCTCCCGCGGGCCGGCCGCCACTCCGGGCACCCCGATGCCGACGACGGCGTCGTCGCCGGTGGCCGGGCTCCCCGAGGCGCGGTCGTCGACCACACGGCGCCCCCCGCAGCTGTCGGCGCCCCCATCGGTGCTGGCCCAGGCCGCCCGCCAGGACGCGGTCACGCCGGGGCCCGTGCTTTCGGTGCCCGGCTCGGTCGTCACCGGCGGGGATCCAGTGCTCGTCCAGGCACCGGCACGGCAGCAAGCGCGCCCCTCATCCGCCGAAGCAGGGCCCCCGACCACCGCGACCCACCCATCGACAACGGCCGCATCGACGCCATTGTCCGCAGGGCACCTGCCGTCGGCCTCGACACCTTCGCCGTCCGGCCCCCCCGTCGCCCGACCAGATGCGGGACCGACCACCGCCGTCCAGCGTCGAGGCCCGACCGATCCGCCCACCCTCCACGCGCCCACCGCGCCAGCGCCCGGCCACCTGCCGACTCCCGAGGCCCACCCCGACCCGACGGCACCACGGCACACCCGGGCCAGGCTGACCGCCGCGGCCTCTCCGCTCGCCCAGGCCGGCGCGTCGGAAGGTGCGCACCCCGCGCCCGCCTTGACCGCACCAACCCAGATGGGGGCGCCGGGCGGGCAGGTGCTCGTCTCCCCCTCAGCAGGGCCTCCAGCCTCCCCGAGCGAGACGCGTGCGCAGCCGCCCGCTTCCGTCGCGGCGCGCCAGTCCGAGCGTCGGCTCGGCGTCCGCCCCTCCGTGTTGGCGACCGCAGCCGCAGCAGACCGGGTCCATGCCTCCCCTGCCCTGTCGGAGCCCACGCGCATGGGGGCACCGGACAACCCCACATGGGTGCGAACGCCGGCCTCCGCGGATCGCCCACCGGAGGCCACACCCGCGGGCCCTTCGACGCCGTCCCCCTCCATGTCCACTCGGACCCCGTCCACTCCCGCCCAGCCAGACGGCGCACCACCCGCCACCGCCTCCCTGCCAGGGGCCGCCAGCGCACCGCCCGCCACCGCATCCGCGCCCGGAGCCCCAGGCGCACCGCCCGCCGCAGTGCCCCTCGCCGGAGGTGCCACCAGACCGCCCACCGTGCACGCCGGTCCAGGTCTGTCCGCCCCCCGGCCCGCTGGCGGCCCCGTGCAGATGCAAGTGGCCGCGGTGGCGACCCGGCGGCGGGGCAGCGTGCAGCCCGGTGCTGGGCCGGCCGGCCCCGACACCCGAGGGGGGCCGACCACCCCCGAGGCCCAGCGACAGGCGCGTACGGCGGGGGCTTCTCCCAACACGCTCGCCGGCACCGTCCACCAGAGCCCGCGTCCCGCCCCCAAGGCCCCCCCGAAGGGCCGACCCACCACGCCCCGCCTCACGCGCCTCGGACAGGACTCCCCCGACGTCCCCGCCGAGATGGCGGAGCGGTGGCCCCGCCGCCCACCGACCCGGGTTGTGGAAGCTCCGGAAGCCGGGCCACCCGGCGCCCGCCTCTCAGCACCCGATGGACCGCGCGCCGTCGACCGGGGTGCGGCCCTCGACCTCGGCGCGCCGCCCACCGCGCGCGCCCCCAGGCCAGCACCAACAGTCGAAGCCGCGCCGCACGGCAGCACACGCCCGGCGCCCCCCCTCCGGGCGCCAACCCCTGCCGCCACCGCGGCACCCGGTCGGCTCCTACAGAGTGCCGGTCGGCCTTCCAGGTCCGCCGACGCGCCTGCCCGCCTCGCTGCCCGCCCCTCGGTGCTCGGCAGCGGACGTCCCCGGCTGCCGACCGATGCCGACCGAATGCAGGTGGTGTCCCCGCCAGGCCGAGGCGACACGGGGGACGGAGACACAGCCAGAACAACGCCCCAGACGGCATCTTCGCACACCCCCGCCACAGCCTCGGCCCCCCGTGAGACCCGGGTGCGGGTTCGTCTCGACCGCGGCAGCCAGGGCCGACCGCTCACCTGGGGGGCCCTGCAGTCAGGGGTCACACTCGCTCTGCGCATTCCCACCCCCACGACCGCCGGCCGGCACACGGCCCCTCTGCAGCTGCAGGTGATGGACGCCGCGACCGGTCGCCCCTTCGTGTTGCCCACGCGTGGACCCGAGCTCCCGCGACGGTCCGACTCCCTGCCGGGCCCGTCCCTCCAGGCCCTCCAGCGACTCGGGGTTCCGGGCGCGGCCACCGCCACCCGCCTCGTACGCCAGCTCAAGCAGGTACTGCTCCGCATTCCCGTCACCCTCGACCATCCCCTCCCGCCGACCCTTGGCGCGGGCTCCTCCGCACCTGTCGGACCGCGCTCCTTGCCGGCTCGACCGCTCGCCCGGATCCCGAGCCGCGCCGAGCCCCCGCTCCAGCGACCCCAGGCGGTGTCGATGGCCAGTGTGGTCGCCGCTGCCCGTCCGCTTCACCCTCCCGAGGCCGACGGTCCGGCACCACCCGAAGTCCCCCCCGCCGTGCCCGGTGCGCCCATCGAGGGCGTGGCCCGCGCCGTCCGCTGGTCCGCCCCCAGCCACCGCGCCTCTGCCGCAGTCGCCGCCCCCCCCCCTGCGCCGACCCCCGTCCCTTCGCCCGCTCCAGCCAGCCAGCCGTCTTCGCTGGCCCGGTCCTCCGAAGCGGAGATGACCGCAATCCTGCGCCACATGGTACGAACCAGCCCCCAGGCCGAGTCCCTCATGAGAGAAGTGGCGCGGGCGCTTCGTGCGCTCGACCGCTCCGACCGGTGGAGGCGTGTGTGAGTGCCGCCCTGCTCTGGACCGTGTCCATGGCCCTCGGGGCCGATGCGGTCGTCGCCCCCGATGCCACGGCAGAGCTGCCGAAGGCGCCGGTGGTGGTGGTTCTCACCCTCGACCCCAACCCCCACACCTACAAGGAGCGCTGCGAGGCCGCCGACGCGCCCGTGTGGTGCGCCTACCAGCTCCGGTTTGCCCAGAGCGCCCCCACCGTGCCGCGCGAGGACCGCCTGCGCACCGTCGATGGCCGCCTGACCGTGCGGATGTTCGACGAGCTTGCCCGCGGCTGGGAGGACCCCACCAGCCCCACCGGCATCCTGCTGCGCGAGACCATCGGCCTCACCGAGTTTCCCGCCACGGACGCGGTGTGGAGCACCGGCAACCCCACACCGGCCCGCCTCACCCGCGACGACGACACCCCGCCCCGGGTGCAGCGCATCCACTCCCGCCCTGCGGAGGCTGTGGGCGAGCCCGTGCGCGGCGCAGGCAGCCGTCCACCCACCCCGCCTTGCCAGCCCACCCTGACGGGGACCCGCACCGACGACGACGGCACCCGCCTGTGGGTCGACGACCTCGACAAGGGCGTGTGGCACCGCATGCAGTGGTGGCTGCCCTGTCCCACCGACCCCGTCACGGGCGATGTGCTGCCCCAGACCGACCCCGACACCGGCAAGGTCACCGGTCCGCCCGTCCCTCTGCAGGCGGCGCCCCCCACAGTGGTGCTCACCGGCCGCTTCGCCCAGCGGATGGCCGAAGACCAGAAGCCCCGTCCTGTCGACATGATGGGCGCGGACCCCCTCACCGGAGCCGCCTTCTTCGAGGAGATGCTGCCGGTTTCCGAGGCCGCCTGGCACGCGGGTGTGCAGGTCCTCCAACCATTCGCGAGCGTCCCCAACGACACCCGGCCGGTCTCTTGCGAGGCACTCCCCCACCAGCTCGGAGGGGTGACCCGCCTCACCGAAGCCGACCGCGCCTGTGCCGAGTCCCTGGCCAGCCTGCACATGCAGCGGTTCGAGGACGAGCTGTTCCATCAGGTCCAGCGCTTCGCCGTGCCCGCCGCGGCACCGCTCGCAGCCCGGGTGCTGGGAGCCCTCGGCGCCATGTCTGCGCCCCCCGGGGCCATCCCAGAGCTGCCGCCCATCGCCTTCGACGAGCTGGTCGCCGCCAGCCAGGGCCAGCTCGACCCCCAGGAGATGCAGGACCTCCCGCGGGCCCCCTACGTGCCCGACGAGACCCTGCGCATCGACTTCGACGCGCTGCCCACCTTCGTCGCCTGGGAAGGACTGGCGCGAATGCCCCGCCTACCGGGCCCCAACGGCACGAGGGTGTTGGGTGCGCAGGTGGTCCAGAACGCCCTGGCAGACGAGCAACTCACGCTCTTTGGCGCCCCCCCCATGTCCCGAGCGGGCGTCCCCGACCTGCCCCCTCTGGAGCGCACCGCCACCGCCGAGTGGCTGGGTCGCTCGGGCGTGCCTCCCAGCCGGCGAGCCGAGACCTTCGCCGTCTACCCCCATGCCGCCCTCCAGCACGCCACCGAGACCCTCCTGACCGAGCGCGAGCGGGCCCGCTTCGAGGAGTGGCTGCTCTTTCAGCACCTCCGCTACACCGTCTACCCATCGCGCGACCCCGACCCCGCCGTGAAGGTGAAGGCCGCCGACCTCGAAAAGACCGCCTACGCCGCTCTGGTCGAGGTCCTGGCCCTGCATGGGGTCACCGTCGGCCCCGTCGACCAGCCCGGTCCAGACACCGTCAGTCCCCTGGCCGTCTGCACCGAGAAGAACGGCGACGACGCCCTCGCCGAGGAGGTGGCAGGCGCCATCACAATCAGCCAGATCTTCGCGGTGCCCAAGCGTGCCACCGCCGCCGACGACCCCCTCTGGGCCGCCCGGGCGGAGCTGCCCTTCTTCGCCGTCGACGACCCGAAGCGCAGGGTGCCCTTCACCGTCCCCACCGATGCCCGCACACCGACCCCCTTCAACCAGCCCGCCATCGAGCCCCTGATGACGCTGGCGGGGGGCATCGAGCTGTACCGCGCGAGCTGGACCGTGTGGTCGGGCTGGCACCTGCTGTGGGGCAGTCAGCCCGACGAAGACGGCGTCGACTCCCTCGTCGTGCGGACCGCCGCGTTCTGCGAAGACACCGTGCTGGTGCCCGAACAGCTCCTTCCAACCATCGTGTGGGAGGCCCTGCGGGAGCCGGGCACCGAGACCGTGCTGGAACAGAAGCTCTCCGACCGCGTCGCCCCCAGCCTCGCCACCCGGGCCTGGCTCGACCCGCTGGTGGAGGAGCCGCTGCGGGCGCTGGCGGGGGAGGGAGGGGCCACCATCGCGATGGTCGTCGAGAAGGCCTACGCCGACAAGCGCTCGAAGGACGGCTGGTTCCGACCGGAGGGCCCCTACGCCCTCGACACCTTGCGCCTTCCCGACGACCCCTTCCGCTTCATCGAGGGCAACGCCAACGCCTGGGTGCTGCCCGCCGACCCCACGCTCGAGCGACTCCGCCTCGCGCCCGACTACTACCCGACCGGGGGCGTGGCCGGTCTCCTCACCGAGCCCGCCGAGCGCAAGTGGGCCCGTCGCACCGCCGCAGAGCTCTGGATCGACGGCGCTCTCGGCGGCGGCATCGCCTATGACACCAACCGGGGCGGCGGCCTGGCCTTCGCACCCCTCATCGACGCCAACGCCGACCTCGTGTTCTGGCGCCGAGATGCCGCCCGCCGGGCATTCACCTTGTCGGGGGGGGGCCACCTCTCCGGTGCGCCCGATACCGCCATCCGCCGGGCCACCAAGGCCGTCCCCCAGCTTCCCGTGCCCCTGCTCGGACTCGATGCCAGCGTGGGCCTGCGCTACGCCCCGCTTCCCGGCGCCGTCCGGTCCCGGGCCCGCAAGCCTGTGGCGTGGGGAGACACCCGACCCTCCGGGCGCCGAGCGGTGGGCCGCACCCAATTCGGCGGTCGCGCCGGCTACCTCCTCGGCACCGACGCCTACACCCCCATCGTCCACCGGGTCTGGGCCGAGCCTTGGGTCGCCTGGTCGGTGCATCCCCGCACCGCGAAGCGAGGCGCGCTGAACCCCTACAGTCCGGGCCTGCTCATCGGTCCCTCCCTGCGCGGCCAGATGTGGCCCGAGATCGACTCCAGCGGCAAGGTGGGCATCGAGTCTTTCGAGGTCGTGCTCGGCCTTCGTTCATGGTGGCTCGTCCCCCGCTCCCCAGGAGGTGGCGAGTGACGCCCACCGCCCGCCAGCAGCTTCTCCGGCAGGTCCAGAGCACCATGAAGACGGTCAACGACCGCCTGGTGGACTGGGTCCGTGGGGTCCTCAAGGACGCCCGCATCCAGGGCCTTGTGGTCACGAGCGAGTTCCCGCCCTCCGGCAGCACCCAACCTCACCTCACGGTGCTGCCCTTCCGAATGGGACCCGAGCAGGGGCGGACGTCGAACGCCTCCCCCGCCTCTCTCATCACCGTGCCCGGCAACCGTCGCCCGCCGTCGACCGGCCGCCCCGAGCCGTGGGGCATGTTCGGTGCCCTCATCGGTGAGTCCCTCCATCTGTTGTGGCCGGCCCGCCCGGGGCACGGTCCTGGAGGCCCGCCCGCTCCACGCGCCTACCTCGACGCGCTGCCCGAGCCGATGCGAAGCTGGTACGACGGCCGCGCGGACTGGTCGGTGAAGATGCCCGACGGCCGGCCCGTGGGACTGCTGCCGTCGCTGTGGTGGATCCCTGGGATCGACCTGACCGTGCACTATCTGGTGAGCGGCTCCGGCCCGGCTGCAGGGGCGATGGGACCCGGCTCCGATCCCACTTCGGCGCTGCTGGGGGGACTGGGAGCGGTGGCCACGGCCGGCCACCACGAGGCGGGCTTCGACCTGGAGATGCCCGTCCCAGGCGCCGGCAAGGACCTCATCGAGTACTGCAACGTCATCCGCGACACGCTCGACACCATCGACCCCGGCCACCATGGCGCAGCCCGGGCTGCAGAGCTGGCCCGCATGCTCGACGAGGCGCGCGAGGTGCTCTTTCCCCGCGACCGCTCGGTGCACGTGGTGCGCATCGGGCTCGACATGGTCGACCTGCCCAACAGCGAGCTCTTCTCGTTGATGCAGGCAGCCCAGCGTCCCATCCGGGCGGCAAGCTCCCTTCGCCTGCAGGTGCGCCTCGGCGACGACCTGCGCTTCGGACCCTCCGCCACGGTGGTGGCCCACATGCCCCGCTGGCGCTTCCACTTCTCCGGTGACCCAGAAAAGCCTGTCTGGATCCCGGTCGGAGGCGAGTGATGGGACGCGTCCGCGTGTGGTGCGACGAGTCGGACGGCCTGCCCGTCCGCACGCGTCTGGCCATCGACCGTGGGCGCCTGTTCCGCGTGCTCTACATCGCCGGCGAGCAGAGCCGCGAGGCCCTGCTGCGGCGGGTGGTGCTCCGCTCGGCCGAAGACGCCACCGTCCCCTACGGCGCCGAGGAGCTGTTTCGGGCCAGGGTGCCCCGCACCGGACCGCTTCGCCTGGAGATCGAGCGCACCTCCACGCTGCACCGAGCCAGCCTGTTCATCGAAGAAGGCGCCCTCACCCGGCTCGTGGTCGCCGAAGACCGCTACCCCGCCGGCACTCGCTTTCGACTCGAGCGCGCGGACGACGCCGGACACGCCGCGGGCACCGTTCAGTTCACCCTCGGCTTCTCCCATGCGGAGGCCACCGGACTCGCAGGAGCCGTCGGTGGTGTCGACGTCGACGACATCATCGGCACCCCACTCGGAGACCAGATTGGCTGGCGGCTTCCCACGGTGAAGGCGGTGGTGGCGCAGCCCCTGCTCGAGGTCCAAAAGCGCCTCAAGGCCGCGCAGGCCACCTTCAGCGCCTGGCGAGGCACCATCCTGTCCTTCCTGCCCTATGTGCTGATTGGCGGAGTGGGCTTTGGCCTCTACCAGTTCAGTGCCGGCAGCACTGCCGCCAGCGACGCCCGCATCGCCGAGCTCGAGGCGGAGCTGGCCAGCACCCGGAAAGCCCTCGACGCGGCTGTGGGCGCAGAAGACGAGTGCCTCGACGACCGCAAGTCGCTGTCGGCGAAGCTCGGCGACCGAGAGGCCTTGATCGAAGCCGCCGCCGCTCAAGCCGTGGCAGTGGGCGCGAGCCGACGACAGGCCATGGCCGAAGGGACCGACGCCCTCGACGACGACCCGCTGGCCGCCTGGGATGGCGCCTACGCAGACGACCTGCTGGCGGCCGTTCAGGACAAGGCCATCTCCCTGTCCGCCCTCCCCGACAGCAAGACCCTGGCCCGATGCCTGCGCTTCGAGGAGATGCTCGGCGCGACCTTGCCGCGGTGGACGCTGGTGTGGACGCCCGATCCCGAGAACCGCTGCACCGACGCCCCCGAGTCGGTGGTGCAGGGCACCGCACTGCACGGACGCTGGATGCTGTCGGAGTGGATGGCCTGGGAGTTCGGTCCCGCCGGTGCCGCCGAAGCCGGGGCCGGCCTCTCCGACGACAGAAGAAGTGCAGAGACGCTCACCCAGGGCTTGCGTCGCGTGCGCCAGGCCATGTTGCAAGCCGACACAGGCGACCGTCCTCAGGTGGCCCCGGCCCAGTCCGACGCCTGGGCCGCCACCTTGTTCTATGCCCTCGACCTGATGCCCATCGCCGAGGTCTACGACAGCGAGGTGCCCGCCACCGAGTGCGTGAGCCAGCTGCTCTCGTCGGTGGCAGCCGCCGCAGACACCCCCGCCGTCGGAAGCCCCGTGTTGCCCAACCTGGTCGAGGTCGCCGCCGGCGAGGAGGTGCCCGGTGTGCGCCCGACCCCCGCCTGTGCATGGTCGGGTGTGGCCCTGCAGCTGGGTGCGCAGGCGGTCATCGACAGCCTGGCCACGCAGACCATGCTGGATGTCGAGACGCCTCCGGCCAACTGAGCCCGGTCAACGCCCCAGCCAGGTCCCAGAGCTCCTGCCGGGCAACGGACCGGGGGAACGCCCACCTACTGCTTGGTGAGCGTGACCGCGGTCTCCTCCACCGTGAAGGTGTCGCCCCCCATCGTGGCGTCGCCGGCCGCGATGGTGAGCCCACTCCAGGTGACGGTGGCGGCCGTGGGGTCGATGGCGGCGCCACTCCAGTTCGCCGAGAACGCCGGCGAGCCGCCCCAGAACACACCCTTGGGCACAATCGACGGGGTGGTGCCCGAGCTGTCCACCGTCAGCTCGCCCGACAGGTCGGCCACAAAGGACAGCGGGGTGTCCTCGGTGCCCAGGGTGAGCTCCAGCCCACAAGCCGTGCCGCCATCGATGCTGCCATCGGAGTGTACGGCGACCGCGAGCGTGCCTTCGCAGGTCTCGCCGCCGATGCTCATCTGCATGGACCCGGAGTAGACCCCCACGAGGTTCGACACCCCCTGGGCGGCAGCGGCGGCTGAAGGGTCGGCGGAAGGCTTGCAGGAATCGGGGGACGCACTGTCATAGGCGACGCCGTCGGCGCACTGACCGTCCCAGGTGAGCCACCAGTCGTTGAGCTTGACGTCGTCTTCCGCCTTGTCGGAGTACACGACCGTGCAGCTCACATGCATGTAGGGCGCAGACCGGTAGGGCGCGGGGACCTCGGTCTGGTAGGACTGGTCGTCTCGCCATGTCTTGGGATCCGCCAGTCGACCAAAAGCATCGGGCGCCTTGCTCGGGTCGCAGACGTCGCGCAGAGACGGCAGCGGGATCCCGCCCCGGCCATCACCGCGCCAGGCCTGCACCTCGCAGGAGGTCTCGGGGGTGTCGGCCTTGCTGCAGGCCTTGACCTCGCTGGTGGAAGGCCTGGTCGGCCCCCAGGCCACCGTGATCTGCCAGTCCTGGATCTCGCCGAAGTCGGACTGGGAGCGGTCGATGGAGAACTCGTCGAGACACACCCGGTCGGGGTACCAGCCGGGCTCCAGGGGGTCGATGTAGTGAACCCAGCAGGAGAACTCACCGCCCTTGGTGGTGGTACCGGTCCACTCCACCACCTCTTCGGGGTAGGAGTTCACCGCACAGCTGGACCCAAGACAAGCAACCATGCCAGAGAGGAACCCCATGGCGCTCCGCCACACCGTGCCTGTGCGCATCCTGACTCCTCGAGACCCGCGCACTGTACCACCCCCTCGCCGGCCACGGACAGGATAGGCAGCGCACCACCCGCCAGGCCACAGAGGAGACGGACATGGGCAAGCCCGCCGCACGCATGACCGACCTCGTGAAGCAGGACGCCCCGCACTGCCACGCGCCCATCCACCCGCCCGCGCCGGTGCCCACCCCCACACCGCACCCGGCGATACCCCTGCCCATCACGCTCAACACGGTGCCCAACGTGCTCATCGGCGGTCTGCCGGCCGCCACCCTCACCTCGCAGACCATCCCCTGCATCCTTCCTGGCTGTGTGCCCGGCGGCCCAGGCATCATCACCAAGGCCTCCGTCACGGTGCTCATCGGCGGAAAGGGCGCAGGCCGCGTGCAGGACATCACCAGCCACCCCGCCTGCGTGGCACCCATCCCCTCGCCCATCGGCAAGGTGCTGCCACCCGGCTGTCCCACCGTGCTCATCGGCGACTGAGGTGCGGTGGTCCCACTTCGAACAGCTCCGACCGGTCTGCGTGCGCTGCCGGGCGGCGGGCAACGTCCACCAGCTGGAGGTCGGTCGCCGCGACAGGGTCACCCAGGATCACCTGATAGAGGGCGTTCTCCACTGCCCCAACCCAAGCTGCCGTTGCGAGTACCCGGTCGTCGACGGCGTGCCCATGCTGGTGCTCGACCTCGGCGCACACCTTCGCCACGATGCCCTGCCGTTCCTGCTCCGCCCCGACCTGTCCGCCGACACCCTGGGCGTCTTCACCGATGCCTGGGGCCCCGACTCTCCCCTGGAGTCCCTGCAGCGCCTGCTGAGCCACTATGTGGCGGGCCACTTCCCCGAGGCCCTGCCCCGCCTGCCGCGCATTCCTCCAGCTTCCCCGCTGTTGCCCGTGCTGGAGGCGGCTCTGCAGGACGTGTCCCCCGGGCCTGTGGCCCTCGACCATGGCTGCGGGCTCGGTCGAAGCACACTGGAGCTGGCCCGCCGCGGACACGGCCTTGTGTTGGGACTCGACCTGTCCTTCGCGATGCTGCGCTTCGCCGGCACCCTGCTGCGTACAGGCTCGGTCCGGGTGCCGATTCGACGGGTGGGTGCGGTCTACGACCAGGTCGAGCTGTGTTGGGACGCCGAAAGTGCAGAGACGGTCGACTTCTGGATGGCGGATGCCCTCGCCATTCCCCTGGCGGATGGCCTCGCCGACCTGTCGTTGAGCTTCAACCTGCTCGACTGTGTGCAGGCTCCGTCGGTCCACCTCGCCGAGCTCGCCCGCCTTTCAGCCACCGACCGGCCGGCCACCATTGCGGTCGCCACCCCCTTCGACTGGTCGTCGGCCGCCACCCCCTTTGGCCACTGGGTCGGCGGACACTCATCCCGCGGCCAGGATGGCGGCGCAGCGGTGCCACGCCTACAGCTCCTCGCGAACCACGCGATGCCCGACCTGCCCCTGCTCGACCTGCGCACCGATCTGCCGTGGTCCGTGCGCAGCCACGACCGCAGCGCCGTGCACTACGACCTGACGCTGGCCCGCTGGCGGCGCAGCTGAGGCGTCAACGCTCAGACTCGGGAATCGGGTAGTCGCCCTGCCTGAGGGGCACATACCAGCTCGAGCCCACCTTCACAGGCTCGCCGGACACCCGCACCCAGTGGCCACGGGACAGTGAACCCGCCACCGGCATCGCGGCATCGTAGCCATTCTCCGGACGCGGCCGGTCGCAGCGAAGGTTGACCGGCCGCTTCACCTCCAGCATCGCGCCCGCCGCCCCGGGGTAGGTCGGACCGGCCCACCACCAGCCCACGTAGCCCTCGGGGCTCTCGGGGCAGCCCGCCGGCCGGAGGTAGAGGCGTCGGCACGGCCACTGCCGCACATCATCCCCGGGCCGACAGTCACGTCCGTCCGAGGGCTCCCCAGCGGCGGTGGCCTCCGGCGGTGCGCCACTGCCGCTCTGGTCGGCAGGGGCAGCGGGCAGCGACTGCGGGGCATCGGGGGGATCGGCAGCCGGGGGTTCGGCCGAGCCCCCAGCAGGGGGTTCCTCCACCGGCGGCGCCCCCGAAGACGGCAGCGGTGTGGTGCGCCCTTCGGTGATGTCCGGGGAGATTTCCTGGTCGTCGACCGTGACCCGTCCACGCGGCCCCTCGACGGGTGGCGGCAGCTTGGACAGGTCGACCTCCAGGCCCGACAAGGGGTCGAGCCCCACCGGTGTGGGGGTGTCGTCGGTGGGTTCGGCGACATCGCCGGGATCCACAGGGGGCTGCGACGGGCGGGCCACCGCCTCACTCGACCGTCCGGCACCCGACCGACTGTCGCGGCCCCTCTGGATGGGCGCGGCCTTCTCCTGCCGCCTGCGCACGTCGTCATCGGTGGGGCGCCCGACGCCATACTCCGAGGTCTCCTCGGGGAAGATGGGCGCCGAGGGCAGCAGCCATGCCGCCACCACAAAGATGGAGAACACCAACAGAGCGGGCGCCACAGCGGCGCGTCGGGAGGCCGGAACCTCGATGGCGTTCACCGAGCTGCCCGTCGGCACGGCAGCTTCGGCGAGGGCCCGGGCCAGCGGGTCGGTGCTCTCGGCGGCTGGCGCCAGCGCATCGTGCAGGCAGCCCTCCTCCGCGGCCCGCTGCAGCAGGTGGTGCCACCGCACCGCTGCGCCCAGCTCGGAGCCTTGCAGGTGCTCGATGCCACAACGGTCCGCCGCAGAGTCGAGCGCCGACTCGGGCAGGTGGTCACCCAACCACTCCGCCAGATCGCGAAGACTGGTGTCTACGGCTCCCACCTGCGAACTCCCGGTGCAGCGGGCGCGCAGGATACCGTCAGCGTGCGGTGGATGCACCTGCCGCAGCGGGAGACCGATGCGGCTGCTGTTCCTGGAGATCGAGGCCGAGCGCGACTGGAGCCTCGCCTCGGTCGGACCCGCCGCCCTTGGTGCCGCCGCACGTCAGCACGGCCACGACGTCGCGCTGCTATCCGTGCCCCTCCACGCGGCCCTTCACACCGTGGTCGAGCAGGTGCGCCGCCGGGCCCCCCACCTGCTGGGGGTGTCCCTCACCACCCGCCAATGGCACCGGGCCCGCACGGTGATGGCCGCGCTCCGCGCCGAGCTCGACATTCCCTGCATTGCGGGAGGCCTGCATCCCACCTTCGCGCCCGAGGCGGTGCTGGCGGCCTCCGGTATCGATCTGGTGTGCCTGGGCGAAGGCGATGAGGCCCTGATCGAGCTGCTCGACATCATGGAGCGCGGCGCGGGTCTCGACGACCTGCCGGACATCGACAACATCTGGCGTGCCGGCCGTGTCCGTCCCAAGCTGCGCCCGCCCGTGGCCGACCTCGACCGGCTGCCTCCGATGGCCCGCGACCTGCTGGCCGAGCCGCACGGCGTCGTCCACATCACCACCCAGCGGGGCTGTCCCTTTCCCTGCACCTACTGCGGCGCCCGTCAGTTCGCAGACCTCTACGACGGGGGCTACCGCAGCTACGGCCGTCGACGTTCGGTGGACAATGTGCTCGATGAGCTGGAGTCCCTCGCCGAGCAGGGCGCATGCTGGGTCACCTTCCTCGACGACACCTTCACGCTGCACCACGGCTGGCTCCGGCGCTTTCTGCCCGCCTACCAGGACCGGGTCGGACTGCCCTTCAGCATTCATGCACGGGTGGAGACCATCACCCCCCGCCTGCTCGACGACCTGAAGGCGGCGGGCTGCGCCCATGTGGTCTACGGCGTGGAGAGCGGCAGCCGGCGCATCCGCTACGAAGTCATGCAGCGTCCGGTCGAGAACGACCGATTCGACGCCATCTTCAGCGAGACCCGCGCCCGCGGCATGCTGGTCACCGCCAACTACATGCTGGGCCTGCCCACCGAGACACCCGCGGACCTCGCGGCCACCTTCGCGCTCGACGCCCGCCTCGAGCCCGACGACTTCGGCTTCTTCGTATTCTACCCGTACCCGGGCACCGCTCTGTACAAACGCTGCGTGGAGCTCGACCTGCTGCCCGACGACCACGCCGAGAGGCCCGCACACCACCGCCGAAGCACCCTGCAGCTCAAGCACCTCACCCCCGCCCAGCTCGACGCCGCCTACGCCCGCTTCACCCACATCCGCGCCGAACGTGCCGCCCGCCGCGCGCCGCCCGCCCAGGCAGAGCAGAGCCGACGCGTCATCGAAGCATCCGCTGCCCTCGGCTGAGCGCCCTACAGCGTGCCGTTGCGCCGACGCCGACGCCGCAGGCCAAACCCCAGCAGCCCCAGCACCAGCGCCCCGTTGCCCGACGACCCGCAGCCCCAGCCGCCGCCCCAGCTGCCTGGCGTCACCGCCGTCTCACCGCTGTCCGGCACCGCGGAGTCCGGCGCCGCGGAGTCCACCTGACCGGTCTCCCAGGGTCCCGTGTCCCAGGGGCCTGTGTCCCAGGGGCCTGTGTCCCAGGGTCCCGTGTCCCAGGGTCCCGTGTCCCAAGGTCCCGTGTCCACCGGACCACAGTCGAGGGTGAGCGTCGGGTCGGTGTCGTCGCAGTCGGTGCCAAAGCAGGCCGCCGAGGCATGCCCGTCGCCATCGGCATCGCAGCCGCAGTAGCTGCCCAGGCTGGCATCGGTCTCCGCCGCGGCGAGCGCACCCGCTTGCAGCTCGAGGTAGCTGTGTCCCAGGCCCATCACGTAGCTGAAGGTCGCCGAGCCGCCCGCCGGCACCACGGGCGTCTCGAAGACGAGGTGGAGGGTGGCGTCGGAAGCGGCCACCTCGGGGTCGGACAGGCTCACGCCCGGGTCGTACTGCTCCCCTGCGAAGCCCACCGCAGCTGGTGAGGTGTGGCAAGGCGAAAAGCCGATGGTGACGCCTTCCTCGTCTTCTGCCCCCGCCCAGTCGTCGCCGGTGATGAGGGCCGATGCATCCTCGACATCATTGATGGTGTCGACCCCGCTCCCCATCGGGTTGACCGCCACCATGACGGCGACCCCCACCGCATCCACAGAAGAAGGGTTGTGCAGCTCGAAGCTCGAGTGGACCAGCAGGTTGGCTTCCCCTCCGCTGGTCCACAGGTCGAGCACCTCCTCGTGTCGACGCAACTCCAGATCGCCGAGCTGCCAGGAATGCTCGGACAACAGGCTGTCGGCATACTCGCTGGTCGCGAGGCCGTCGCACTCGCCCGCACCATCGTTGTGGATGAAGTGCTCCTCCCCCGCGCCCACATCGAATCGGGCCACCAGGGGGGTCCACGCCCCGGTCGTGCCTGCCAGGTCGAAGAAGCCGTCGGCACCGCTGTCTGGGATGCCGTACACCTCCAGCCCATTCGAGCCGTTCCACCAGGTGCCACAGTCGCCGTAGTGGATGGCGTAGCCAGCCGAGTAGTCGGCAAGAGAGACCGCACCGAAGGCCACGACCGACCCCAGGACCCAACCCAGGCCCAACACAGCGACGGCCAGCCGAGTGCCCGGCGACACCGCTCTACGGTTCTGGTGGACGCCCATCACTCCGCCCACAGAAGCTGGGTGTGGTCACGGGCAGGCGCGAGGCTCATGGCATGCAGACGTTCCAAGGGGACCCCACGAGACACGAGGATGGCGACGATGGTGTCGGCGCGCGCCTGGGCGAGCTGGAGGTTCTGACGGTCGTCGGGACGGTCGTTGGTGCTCACGCGCACCCAGAGCTCTCGCGCCATCGGGTCGACGGCAAGCTGGTTGGCCACATCGTAGAGCACATATGCAGACTCGGGCGAGAGCTGGGCCGTGGCCCCAACCCAGACAAGCGGACGCGACAGCTCGATGCCAACCTCGTTTCGGCTGGCAAGCGCCTCGTCGAGCTCCACCAGCACCGTGTGGTCGTTGCCTCCGTCGACCACCAGGGGCACCGACAGGGCGTGGTGTCCCGTCGCCCCGACCGAGAAGAGGTGCCGTCCATCGTCGAGGGAGAAGGTGAGCTGGCCACCGGGCACCTCCAGGGTGGTGCCGTCTGCGAAGTGGGCTGTGGCATCGAGGCGGTTTCCTGCCAGATCGGTCACTTCCAGGTCGATCCGACCGAAGGTGGGCACCATGGACAGCACCAGCGGCCTGCCAGGACGAACATCATCGGTGAGGAGCAGCAGCTCGGTGGGTTCGTAGTCGGGCGCCCGGCAGCGCACCGTCCAGTCGGCCGGGTGAAGCTCCACCTTGGTGACGTCGACCACCTCCAGGGTCTGCAGTGGACTGTCGAAGGTGCACCGCAGTCCCTCTGGCAGCTTGTCGGCCATGCCATCGACCCTCAGCGGCACCACATAGGACTCGTCGGGACATCCGTCGCGGTCCCGCCAGCCATCCTCGTCCTCCGGTCGGTTGCGGCAGGCGTCGAGAACATTGAGATGCCCGTCGTGATCGAGGTCCGGGTCTCGGGAGGGGTCCCAGGACACCCCCGCCACCACACGAAGCCGGGCCGCGCCGAACTGGCCGTTGAGTCCGGTGCCGAGGCCCGCGTTGAAGCGCCACGCCCTCCGCTCGAGGGGACGGATCCACCCGCCTGCCAACGCCTCGATGGGGAAGGCCACCACAGGGTCGTCGATGAACTCCGACAGGACCTGTTGATACCGGTGCCCCACCACCTCGGCCGACACGCCCAGCGCCTCGTCGTCGGCGATGCCCCAGGCAGCGCCCAGGCGAAACACCTGCTGTTGCATCAAGGGCTGCCCATCGATGACCGGCGCATGGACGTCCCAGCCGCGACCGTAGTTGGCGGCCACCCGCACCGGTCCGACGTCTCCGTCGGCGATGGCCGACAAGAGGAGCTGCTGGCCTCCCAGGCGCTCATCACCGCCGAAGGACCCCACATTGACCCGGCCCCCGAAAGCCAGCCCGAAGGGGCGCTTGCGGGCATCCACCGCGGTGAGCTTCACGTCGAGCGCAGACGACCCGACGCCGCGCCCCACCGCTCCCTCGCTCGACCGGGCCAACAGCCACACAGGTTGGTCGATGCCCACCCGAACGGGACCGATCCAGGTGAAGGCGATGAGGTTGGCCTCCACGCCATGGGCCATGGCTCGGTACTTGTCGCCGTCGGACCACCGGAAGACCGCCGGGTCGTTCAGGTAGTTCAAGCCGAAGCGCCCCGACACATAGGTGGTGTAGGCGGGGCGGCTCTCGTCGACCTGCATGAAGCGTTGGGAGTCGACGGCGTGGTGGAACTGCTGCAGGTCGACGTCGGCCACCGTCGACTCGACATCGACGAGCTCCTGCGCACGCGCGACAGCACACAGCATCAGCACTGAAGCGAGCATCGGGGAGCCTGGACGGGAAACGGAACTCGATTCAACCACATCGAGGGCCCGATTGGACACATCAAGCGCAACGGCCAGCCGGAAGGCCGAGCTGGTGCGGGGGAGTCGGCGCCGGCAGCCGTGGTAGCGTCCGGTCCGGGCTCGGGCAGACCCCTCGCAAACGTGGGCGTCGAAGGCGGTCCCGTGTCGATTCTCGCCATTGGAGACCCCGCGTGAGCACGCCGTCGATGTCCCCCGAGGGCACCCCGGAACCCACCCCCAGCTGGCAAGCCCCACCGCGACTGCACCTCGCCGCCGACCGACTCGCGCTGAGCCCGAAGGCGCGCGCCGCCCTCGCCGTGTTCGCGCAAGCCGAGATGGACGTCGACTTTCGGCGCTGGCTGCACGCCAACGATGATGACGAACGGCCGGGCGTCGTCTCCTACCTGCTGCTGGCCGCTCTGCTCCGGCAGGGCGCACCGCCGGGGGAGGAGGTCGACCTCGACGGCACGGTGCGCAGCCTGGCGAACTGGGGCCTCATCGAGGTGGTCGGCGAGCGGCCAGCGGACCCCCGGGTGTCGGGCAGCGCCGCCTTGCGCATCACGCCCCACGGTCGCAGCGCAGTGGGGCTCGGACCGGCCCCCCAAGGCAAGCCGACCACACCATCTGCCGAGCCTCTGCCTTGGCTTGTGTTGCATGGGGAGCCCCGAGAGTCGCTGTTGATGAAGGCAGCCGAGTGGGCGTCCTGGGCGGCCCTCGACCCCATCGTGGCGCAGCCCGGGCAGGTCGACATCGACTGGCTCGCCGGACAGGTCGCCTCCCACCATGCCGTCGAGCAGGCCGCTGTCGTCGACGCGACCCTGTTGTCCGCAGCCGAGGTCATGAGCCTGGACAAGCTCCTGCGCCGCACGAGCAAGGCCCACCTCCCCCGCATCGTGCTCACCACCGATCCCGGCCCCTTCCGCGCGGCAGGACTCCGTGGCGACGCCGTGTTGCGTTGGGTCGGCATCGCAGAGGGCACCCGACCCGAGACCGGCATCGACGAACGCCTCACCCACATGCTGCTCTCAGAGGGCGGCTCGGCGCGGAGTCGGGCCGACGCCTGCGGTGTGCGCGGGAGTGGGGTCGCACGCGCCATCCATCGCCGCGTAGAATGGGGCGACCTCGTGGTGCCCGTCCGCACCCGCCGACAGCTCCAGCTGGTGCGCCTGCACGCCGACAGCCGGCTGGGCGGACCATCCGGCCGCCTGGGCTACCGGCTCCTGCTCGCCGGCCTACCGGGCACTGGCAAGACGATGGCGGCCTCGGCGCTGGCCACGGCTACCGGCCGGGTGCTGCTCAAGCTCGACCTGTCCCTCGTGCTGTCTCGGTGGCTGGGGGAGACCGAAAAGCACCTTGGCGAGGTCTTCGATCGAGCGGAGGCCAGCGATGCGGTGCTCCTGCTCGACGAAGCGGAGTCGCTGTTGCGCCAGCGTGAAGGCGGCGGCGACCGGTCCAGCGGACTGGTGACCACGGTCGCCTACCTGTTGTCGCGGATCGACGACTACCGCGGCCTGTTGGTCGCCACGACCAACCGCATCACCGACTTCGACGAGGCCTTCTTTCGCCGCTTCGACGACTATGTGGTGCTGCCGATGCCAGACGCCGAGGCCCGCGTGCGCCTCTGGCGGCGGTTTCTGGGTCCCCATGCCGATGGCATCGACCTGGAGGGCGTGGCGGGCGACCACACCCTCACCGGCGGGCTCATCGAAGGCGCAGCGACCCGGGCCGTGGCCTGGGCAGAGGGACTGAACGCACCGCTCGACGACACCATCCTTCTTTCCAGCGTGCTGTGCGAGCTCGAAAAGGCCCAGCAGGGCGGCTCCTACCTCCTCTCGGGTCGACAGGGCCCCGAGATCGAGGCCTTCTTGCAGCGCCAGGACTTCTAGACGACCCCACCGGAGAATCCAACGCAGTCATCCGGTGCTTCAGCCGCTGCGCATCGCCCTGGCGGCCGCCTGGTCGGCTTCGCGCTCCAGCCCCGGGTTGTCGTTGAGTGGCTGACCGCCCACCGAGCCGGTTGCAGAGACGCGTCCCTGGCGTTGCTGCACCACATGGGCAAGCTCGTGACCGAGGTTGCTCGTGTTGTATTGGCCCGGCGCGAAGTGGACGTTGTCGCCCTGGGTGAAGGCCGCCGCCCCAAGCTTGCTCGCCGTGTCGCCGTGGTGGACGCGAACCGAGGAGAAGTCGGCGCCAAAGCTCGACTCCATCTTGCCGCGGACCGAGTCGTCGAGGGGACTGCCGCCGCCGCTCGGAATGGGCACCTTCGCCCGCTGGATGGGACTGGCCGTCAGCGACCGGGCCTGGAGGACCTTGCGCTGGAGCGGGTCGACCAATGGCTCCGCGGTGGTCCTCTGCCGGGAGGACGCAGCGTCGGTCGAGCCACGCAGCTGGGTGAGCACCGTCATCGGCCTGGACTCCCTGAGAGCCCCGAGCGTAGCAGGTGGCGGCGGTGCTGTACCGACCAGGAGCCGCCGCCTGCCTGGCCCGACCCCGCATCCCTCCCCCCTGATCTCACCACCGCATCCCCCCAGCGCCGCCACGATCAGGCTACATCCCGAGCAGATGCAACCAAGGCTACCGTCCCGATTCAAGCTGCGCCGCTCCCTCGGAGACGGCCAGGAAGCCACCGTGCTGGCGGTCTTCGACGTGCTGTATCGCCAGGAGGTCGCGGTCAAGCTGCTTCGGGGCGCGGGCCCCGACGAGCTGTACCGGCTCAAGCGCGAGTTTCGGTCGCTCTCATCGCACCGACACCCCAATGTCGTGCAGTACTACGAGCTCTTCGTCGAGCCGGTCCAGTTCATCACCATGGAGCCCATCGACGGACGGCCGCTGTCGGGTCCCCTCCCCGCCGCCGCCGCGGCCAGACTGCTGCTTCAGCTCGCCCAGGGCCTCCACTCGCTGCACCAGCACGGCATCGTCCACCGCGACCTCAAGCCCGACAACGTGCTCCTGGAGAACGGCACCGGAAGGGTGGTGCTCATCGACCTCGGCTTCGTCGCCCGGGTTCACCAGGCCGAGGGTCCCGGCCTCATCGGCACGCCCGCATATCTGCCGCCGGAGCAGTTCTTCGGCCATCCGCCCGGTCCACAGACCGACTGGTACGCCTTCGGCTGCCTGCTCCACGAGCTGGTCTTTGGACAGCACCCCTTCGATCTGCCCGACAGCAGCCTCATCCGCGCCAAGCTCGCCGGCTGTCCCGCGCTGCCCGGCCGCCTGCCGACCGAGGTGGACGCCCTGCTTCGCCGACTGCTGGCCGCCAGGCCCCAGGACCGTCCGGATGGCGCCGAAGTGTGCCGGGCGCTGGCCGCCTGGGCGGGAGACGCCACCTCCACCCCGCCCCAACGTCCGCCCTTTGTGGGCCGCGCCCAGGAACTGGCAGAGCTCGACCGCATCGTCGCCCAGGCTGCCGGGCCCCAGGTGGTGGTGGTCACCGGTCCTCCCGGCATCGGCAAGAGCCGGTTGGTCGACGAGTGGTGCGGACGCTCCGGCAGACCCGTCCTCAAGTCCCGCTGCGACCCCTGCGAGAGTGTGCTGTTCAACGGTCTCGACGCCATCATCGACGACCTCAGCCGCCTCGTGAACGCCACCGGCAGCCTCGACACATTGCTGCCAGCCCCCCAGGCGCGGGCCCTGGTGCGCCTGTTTCCCGTTCTCGCCCGGTGTTGGGACGACACCCCCCAGGCCCTCGCCACGCCCGCCGATCCCCTGCGGGAGAAGCAGCTTGGGATCAGGGCTCTGAACAGCGTGCTGACGGCCGTTCTCGATGACAGCACCGTCCTGTGCATCGACGACCTGCAGTGGGCAGACGACGACAGCCTCGAGCTCCTTCGGCAGCTGGGTCCAGCGATGTCGGCCAGCAACCGGGTGCTGCTGTGCACCGCGCGCGACGCACCCGGTCCGCTGGCGAGGGCGCGGGACGTGCTGCTGCAAGGCGCCCTCACGGTCATCGAGGTGCCCGTCGGTCCGCTCGAAGACCACGACGCCCGCGCGCTGCTCCGCCGGCTCGACACCGACCATGCCGCCCCCGGCTGGCTCGAGGAAGCCGCTGGCTCCCCCCTGCTGCTCAGTCAGCTCGCACACCACCCCGGACAGGCGCCCGGTTCCCTGTCCGCCCTGCTGCTCCACCGCCTCGACCGCCTCGACCCCGGTGAGCGCGAGGTCGCCACCATGTTGTGTGTGATGGGCGCACCCAGCCCCGTCTCTGCGCTCCAAGGAGCCCGACAGCTCGTGCGCAGCGGCCTGTTTCAGGAGGTGGTGGTCTCCGGCCGCGCGATGGTCGCCCCCTTCCACGACCGACTCCGCGAGACCGTGCTCGACACCCTCACCGGCACCGACGTGCGGAGGGCCCACCATGCCCGTGCCGCCGCCGTCCTCGCCGAGGCCGACGACCCCCGCCTCGAGCTGCGGCTCCTGCACCATCACGCCGCTGGCCAGCGCCCCGCCGCCGCCGACTGTGCCCGCCGCGCCGCCGATCTCGCAGCCAACGGCCTCGCCTTCGAGCGGGCCGCCCGCCTGTTCCGGGAGGCCATCGAGCTCGCCGACACCCCCGACCCCCACCTCCACACCCGCCTCGGCGATGCCCTTGCCGCCCTCGGCCTGTCCCAGCAGTCCGCCGACGCCTTCGCCCGCGCCGCCGAGCTGCACACCGGACGCCCCGCCATCGATCTGCGCCTCCGCGCCACCGAGCAGGTGCTCCACTCCGCCCGACCGGGCCCCGGCATGCAGATGCTGGCGGGCTGCATGGCCGAGGTGGGGGTCCCCTGGCCCTCGGTCGCGCGCGCGATGGGCGCCGTGCTGTGGTGGCGGCTGTGGCTGGCGGTCTTCGGAGCCGGCCTGCGCGCCCGCACCCGACCGGGCCCGAGCCGATTGTCCCCCCAACAGGCCCACCTCGCCGAGATCCTCTGGATCGCCTGCGCCGGCCTGTCGCTCTACGACCAATTCGTGTCGGAGTACTTCGGCCTGCGTCACCTGCGCATGGTGGCCTCCGACGGCGGCGCCCAGGCCGTCCGTGGCTGGGCCTACGAGTCCTGCTACCGCGCGCGGGCCATGGGCCTCCCCGGGGTGGGCGACCTCGGCGCGCTGGAGCTGGCGCGCTGGGCGGTCGCCTGGGCCGAGCAGCATGGCGACGACTTCGACCTCGGTCACACCAAGATGTGCTTGTCGTGCGTACACTGGTTCCACCACGACAATGCAGAGACCCTGCGACTGTCGGTGGAGGCCGAGGCCCACTTCAAGGCCACCCGCCGCGGCCGGCACTGGGAGATCAACGCGGCCCGGGTGTGGCGGAACACCGCGCTGATGTATGGCGCCCACATCGAACAGGGCATCGCGCTCATCGAAGACACCGTCGCTGACGCCACTCTGCGTGGGGACATCCACGTCTACGACTCGGGCACCTTCTGGGGTATCTCCCTGTTTCGCCTCGCCCAGGACCGCCCCGAGGATGCCCGCAAGGCCATCGCCCCCACCCTCCGCAGGCGCCGCGACGGCCTCATGCGACTCGCCGACTATTCCATGGGCATGGCCTGGGCCCAGGTGTGGCACTACCTGGGCCGCCCCGACCGGGCCTGGTCTGCGATGCAGCGCTGGGATGCCGCAGCCCGACGCACGGGCGGTCCCATGGTGCCCCGTCTCCAGATCGACCTCGAGTTCAATTGGGGGCTGGCGGCCTGCGCGGCGAGGTCCCGCCTCCCCCAACACAAGGTCCGGCTCGAGGCCCGCGCCCGCAAGGCCCTCGCCCGCATCCGGCGCATCCGCATCCCCGCCGCCCAGGCCTACGCCGCGATGCTGGATGCGGGCATGGCCCAGGCCACCGGCGCCGGCGACCTCCTCGACAAGCTGAAGGTCGCCGCCCTCACCGCCGAGCGACTCGACCAGACCCTCCTCGCGATGCTGGCCCGCGTGCGGCTGGAGCAGCTGGGGCACGGGGAAGGGGCCGTAGAGGCACTGCGCCAGCGCGGGATGGTGGCCCCCGAACGCTTCGTGGGAGTGGTGCTGCCACCGCTGTGAGGGTCACAGCGCGATTCGGTCCCGGGCCGCGAGGTAGGTGCGCGACAGGCGCAGGCGTTCGGGAGCGATGCGGTTCGTGAGCAGGCTCGCAGCCACCATGCCGCGCCAGGTGAGCCAGTAGGCGCCCATCACCAGTGCATTGTCCTGGTGGGGGACCAGCCCGAGGAACTTCGGCGGCAGGGTGAAGACCGCGGCGGACTCGTCGAACCAGTAGCGGGTGAGCTTCCCGTTGAAGAGGTGCTCGACGAGGTCCTCCTGGGTGCGATGGACGGCACTGGCCTCGATGCGTTGGTCGAAGTCCTTGCGAAAGTCCGCCCAGGTCTTCGGCAGGTGGGACTCGCGCACGTACAGCGCCCGACCGAGCCGCATGCAGTCGCCCCAGAGCTCGTCGAGCTCCGTCTTGTCGAGCTCGCGCACGGTGGCCTGGAAGCCGTGGATGATGGCCTCCACCACCGTCGCGAACACCCAGTAGCCCGAGCTCACCCGGCTGGTGGCCTTGTAGGACTCCCCGACCCTCGCCTTGCCTCCGCTGGCCACCGACAGCACTCCCTTGATGGTGGTGTGGGCCATGTAGATGCCCACCAGGGCGTCGACGACCTGCGCCCGGTTGCCGTAGAGCACCGCTGCGATGGCCCCGAAGGTCTTTTTCACCCGGTCCTGGGGCTCGGTGCGAAAGCGGCTGTAGTCGTTGACACCCTGGGCGATGACAGGGTCGGACAGCTGGAGGACGAGCGCCCGAATGCCCGCGAGCTGGATGGTCTTGTGCCGGGAGACCGTCCAGATGAGGTGTTCCTCCTGGGTGCCCGGCTTGTGGCCGAACAGACCGTGGCTGGGCGGACGGTTGCCCCAGAGCTTCGACATTCGGCGCTCCACCCGCGCCCGCACCTTCTTTTCGAGGTCCTCTCGGCAGAGTCGACTCATGCGGACTCCCGCCGGTCCACGGCACACGGCAAGGTGAAGCAGAAGCAGGTCCCGTCGGGCCCCGACCGCTCCAGCCAAAGCCGCCCACCCTGGCGTTCGACCGCTTCGGCGGCGATGGCGAGCCCCAGTCCGGAGGAGACCGGTCCCTTCAGGGGCTCGTCTGTGCCGATGAACGCGCGGAAGATGTCTGGACGGAGCCGCTCCGGGATGGGACGGCCCTCGTTGTGGACCGACACCTCCACAAAGCCCGCCTCCCACCGGGCGCGCAGTGGACGCAGCCGCTCGAACAGGAACATCGCCTCTCCGGTGGCATGACGACGCCGGCCAGCGGGCGCCCGACCGCTCACCTGACGGGCCCGGATGGTGACCGTCGACCCGGGACGCGCGTGCTTGATGGCGTTGCCCACGAGGTTGTCAAAGGCACAGCGCGCCTGCACCCGCCAGCCCACCACCGGCGGGAGGGGCCCGGGTATGTCGACCCGCAGGGCGAGGTCGTGGTGGCTTGCGAGCCCGCGGACCGCGCGCACCTCGTCTTCGAGAAAGGTCTCTACATCGATGTCTTCGGGGGCATCTGCCGACTCGATTCGAGACAGCCGCACCGTGCCGTCGATCCGCAGGGACAGCTGCTGGAGGCTCTGGTCGATCTCGCCGAGCACCTCCAGCCAGTCGCTGTCGAGGCCCTCGCCGTGCACACCCGCATCCTCCATCTGCAGCAGCGACAGGTGGAGCCGGGCCACATGCAGGTGACCGCGGAGGTCGTGGCCCAGGCGCCCCAGCAGTCGGCGCCGAAACACGCGCTCGGCCTTCAGCTCGGCATTGTCGATGAGCAGTCCCACGACGCCGGTGACCGCACGCAGGGTCTCGATGCGCATCTGCTGTTCGGGGGTACCTCGGACCGCATCCGCATACAGCACGCCCACCATGCCCGAGCTCGCGCGTCGGATGGGGACACCCAGAAGCAAGCGAATGTCGTGGGTGCGAATGCTCTCCCGGGCCGCGTAGCGCGGGTCGCTGGCCGTGTCGGGGACCAGCACGAGGTCGTCGGCCGCCACCACCTCCCGAAGCAGGCTGCGAGAGATGGGCAGGTCGTCGAGATCACCCGTCCAGTCGAAGCCCTGGGTGACCGCCTGACGAATCCGCGCGGCCTCGTCGCACAAGGCGAACAGCGCGCGGTCGACCCCGAGAAAGGACCGCAACAGGCTGAGGATGCGCATGAGCAGTGCATCGCGGTCCTGTGCACACGAGGACTGGGACAGATCTGCCAACTCGGCCATCAAGCCGACCGCCGTGGTCTTCGCCACCAAGACCCCCCGGAGAGGTGAAACGCCGACCGGCACAATAGCACCCTGAGGGGGGAACGCCCGGATTGTCGACTCAAGACGACAACGGCAGGGCACCCACAACGTTAGCCCCAGGCGCCTCCCCCGCTCGGGTCCGCCCCCATGTCCCCTGTGTTTGCTGGCGCCGCCCGCCGCGTCCTGCCCGACCCCGACCCCCGCAGCGAGATGCTCGGCTGGGGAATGCCCCACGGACGCTGCCGCAAGGTCCACACCGCCCTGCAGGTGCGCGCGCTCGTGCTCCACGATGCCGAGCGGCAGCGCACCCTCGCGATGGTGGTCCACGAGCTGTGCATGGTGAGCCACGCCGTGCGATTGGCGGTGCTGGCCGGCATCCAGGCGCTCCGCCCCGACGGATTGTGGTCGGAGGACACCCTGCTCATCGGCGCCAACCACACCCACGCGGGGCCCGGCGGCTACACCCACGACCTGTTCTACACCCTCACGAATCCCGGCTACGAGGCCGACTACTTCGATGCTCTGGTGCAGACCACCGTCCAGGCGCTCGCCAGTGCCTGGGACGCCCGGGACGCCGCCCGCCTGTCCCTCGGTCGGGCCACCTTCTCCGATAACGACCCTGTGGTGCGCAACCGGGCGCCCATCGCCTATGCGCGCAACCGCACCGCCCTGCCGCCACTCGACCGTGAAAAGAACGTCCTACGGGTTGTCTTCGAAGACGGGACCCCGGCCGCCTGCGTCGACTTCTTCGGCGTCCATGGCACCTGTGTCCACCACGACTCGGCTGCAGTCCACCCCGACAACAAGGGCATGGCAGCCCGCGCTCTGGAGGACCATGCCGCAGCCTCCTGGGGGGCACCCGGCTTTGTCGCCCTGTTCTTCCAGGGCGCCGCGGGCGATGTGAGCCCGAACACCCGCTACGACCGCGACCGCGGCCTCGTGGTGGGTCACCTCGACGACGACTTCGCCCACGCGGACTGGCACGGCCGGGTGCAGGCCCAGGTCGCGCGCACGGCCTGGGAGTCGGCGACGCTGCCCCTCGATGGTCCCCTCGACGGGGCGCTGCTCTACCTCGACTTCGACGGGCTGCCGGTCGACGCCGACCTTGCCGACGGGCACCCGCGCCGCACGGCACATGGCCTCGTCGGCCTGTCCTTCATCCAGGGCACCGCGGAAGGTCCCGGTCCCCTGCGTCCCTTCCGAGGACTCATCCGGCGGCTTGCGCTGGCGAAGCAGTCCCTCAAGCCGGTGCCGGGACAAGGCGGAAAGCTGCCTTTCTGCGAGGTCGGACGCGGCCGAAAGGGCGTGGCATTCGGCTTTCTCCGCATGAGTCCACCGCTCGTGCCCGGGCTCGACCCCGTCGTGAAGGCGGTGGCCCGGCTCACCGACAACGGCGGCATGGGCGACGCCCCCTGGATCGCCAACCGGCAGCCCGCCCAGCTGCTCCGCATCGGTCCGCTGGCCATCATCACCGTGGCTGGAGAGCCCACCACCCACGCCGGACGCCTGCTCCGCCACACCACGCTGCGCGCGCTGCGGGGCACCGGCATCGAAGAGGTCGTGGTCTGCGGCTACGCCAATGCATTCTCGGGCTACGTCACCACCGCCGCCGAGTACGCCACCCAAGGCTACGAAGGCGGGCACACGCTCTTCGGGCCCCACACACTGGCCGGCTGGCGCACCGGAGCCCGTCGCCTGGCCCGACGACTGGCCGTGCCCGCCGACCAGCGCCCCACCGACCGCGGCCCCCGTCCCATCGAGACGCCCGACAGCGTGCTGGCCAACCGTCGCTTTCCCATCTTCGAGCCCCCGGCCTGAGGCGCCCGTCCTTCAGGCCGGCAGGGCGACCGACTGGGTGTCGGCCTGTGCCAGCCAGGCCCGCACCGCCGCCAACATCTCGGGCGACAGCCCTTGCAGCACCGGGTCCATTGCCTGGGGAGGCGACGCCAGCCGAAAGCCCGCGAGCAGCTCGGTGAGGCGCCCGGCCTCCTCTGCGAGCCGCTCGGCGGCATCCGCGCTGTCGTGGGCCGAGCTGGTGTTTTCGTGGGTGACCCGGTCCACTTCAGACAGCCCTGCGGACACCTCGGACACCCCGCTGGCCTGCTCGGCCGAGGCCGCCGCGATGTCGGTCATCAGCACCCGCACATGGTCGATGCTCTCCACGATCTGTCCAATCGACCGTGAGGTCTCCTGGGCCGCGGTCGTGCCTTCCTCCACCCGGGCGAGGGCCTGCTCGACGATGTCCTGGGTCTGGTGGGCTGCCGTCGAGCTGCGTGCGGCCAGGCTGCGCACCTCCTCGGCCACCACGGCAAAGCCCTGTCCGTGGGAACCCGCGCGGGCCGCCTCCACCGCCGCGTTGAGCGCCAGGAGGTTCGTCTGAAAGGCGATCTCCTCGATGACCGTGATGACCCGGGCGATCCGCAAGCCCGCCGCCTCGATCTCCGCCATCGCCGCCACCATGGCCTGCGTCCGGGCGTCTCCCCGCCGCGCAGCCTCTCCGGCACGGTCTGCCATGCGGTCCACCTCTTCGGCCACCACAGCAGTGGTCTCGGCCTGGGTGGAGACCTGCCCCAGAGTCGCCCGCACCTGGTCGAGTGCCGCCGCCTGCGTGGCTGCTCCAGCGGACACCGAGCGTGCGGTCGCAGACAGCTGGCCACTGCCCGCATCGATCTGGGTGGCCGCCTCGCGCACCTGCCCAAGCGATTCGGACAAGGCCCCACACATCCGGTTGTATTGCTCGCCCACCTCGGCATACTCACCGACCAGGCCACCCGACACCGGCACGCTGAGGTCGCCGTCGGCCGCGCGACCCAAGGCGTCTCCCAGAGTGCCCACCAGTTCGGCCATCCCGTCGAAGGTGCCGTTGACGGCCCCCAGCACGTCGGCAAAGCGCCCCTGCATGCGGGACACGTCGCCCCGCCGGTCGAGCTCACCACTCCACGCCGCCTGACGAAGGCGCTCGATCTCGTCTCCATAGCGGGCGCGCGCTGTGTGGTCCTTCCACTCCAACACAAAGCCCGTCATCGCTCCCGCAGCGTCTCGGGACACGTCGACATTGAGCCCCAGCAGCACCCTCCCGATGTTCATCGACGTGCGGTAGGGCAGGCGCGCGGGGTTGTTGAGGAGCCGCTGCTGGTGCTCTGGGGAGACGTGGAACAGGTCCATCGACTGGCCCTCGAGCGTGTCGGGGTCGAAGCCGGGAAAGCAGACCGCGAACTGCTCGGCATGCCGCACGAACAGCTGCCGCGCCGCGGGGTTGACGTAGGTGATGCGGAAGTCGGTGTCGGCGAGCATCACGCACGACGTGACACCGTCGAGCATGCTCCTCAGCATGGCGTTCGTGGACATGAGACCCTCCAGGTCCACCCCACTCTCGGTAGGCCGCGCAATGACCTTGACGCTGATCATGCCACCTTGGATGAACGCGAAAGTGGCCTCCTGTAGCGCATTTCAGCGTATGTAGCACAATTCAGGCACCCCCAAAGGAGCCATCGGAGCACAACTCAGGAGTAGATGACCCTACGCAACCACACGGGCAGACCCACCTGCCACACGTCGAGAGAGACCATGTTCAGCCGCACTCGCTCCCTCCGCCGCCCAAGCGTCCAGACGCCCGCCCCCGGCCTTCCGACCGGATGCGGCGCATCCATGAGTGGCCCCACGGAGCCCGAACGGGTCACCTGCGTGTCGACAGAAAAAAAGCGCCCCGATCGATCCCCGTAGGTCGATTCGACGATCAACGTCCCAATCCAAAACCGTACAATTCAGTCTCGATTCGAGGTCGACGAGCGGCGCACCGTCCGGCGCGGAGCCCCGCCCCTACAGGTGGTCCACCAGTTCCGCGGCGACCTCGACCGCACACTGCTCGGCCAGTGCTGTGAGCACGGTGTTCATCCGCTTGGGGGACAGATCGGCGAGCTGCCGCATGGCCGCCAGCTCGTCGGCGCCGGTGAGCGGGATGTCCATGCCGGGCCCCAGCGTGCGCACACAGGTCTCCGTGGCCCGGTACACCTTCTTGCCCTTCTTGTCGTGGATGGTGGTCTTGGTCTGCACGAAGGCCGCCGGCTGGCCCGAGCTCGCGTCGAGCCCGAAGTCGGTGATCTCGATGGTGAGGCGGGCGCGTCCCTTGTCGGCCACCTTGTAGGGCAGGGGCTGGTCGTCGACGTCGGCGAGGAATGCGGCCTGCAGGACCTCACGGGCCTCCTTGGGCGACATCGCCCGCTCCAGCTTCTTCTGGGCCTTCTGGCCGAGCACCACCGTGGCGACCTCCATGCCCACCTCCGCCGCGCCTGCGACCCCTTCGGTGGGCGCCACGTCGATGCCGCCGTTGTGGGAGACCACCGGTCCGCTCGGTGCCCGAACGACCACCTGCACCTTGCCCAGCGCATCTGCGTTTCGCTTGTAGCGGCCGTGGCAACCCACGAGCATGGACAGGGCGACGAGTCCGAAAACGATGCGCTTCACGGTGTTCTCCGGGGTGAAGGGAGGGCCCGCTTGCCGGGCGTGGCTGCGACGCAAGCCCCGGCAATTCCATCGACCTTTCAGAGATCAAAATGTGTGCAGGCCGCCTGCGCAGGCCTTGCAGGGCAGGCGACATCCCGGCCGGAGGCCGCCCGGCTCCCCTTCAGTAGGCCGCCCACCCCGAGAACAGGTAGGGCACCGGGTCGGAGTCGTAGTGCTCCACCGTGCGCCACTCCAGCCAGCCGTCGTCACGCTCGATGCGGCCCCAGTAGCTCGACTCGAAGTACAGCCGGTCGTCGGTGGTCCACAACAGGCCCGCTGCAGACTCGGCGAGGTCGCCGCAGGTGTCCTCCACCAGCCAGAGCTCCGACTCGAAGGCGAGGTCGCAGCCGTCGCAGGAGGTGCCCCAGCCGATCACCTCCCAGCTCGCCGAGCAGTCGAAGGCCACCAGGTACATCGACGCCACCCCCGACAGCTCGGTGGCGGGCTCGGGCTCCACCACGTCCGGCTCGTCGGGCGGCGTGTCGCCACCACCTCCTCCGCTGCCGCCCTCGTCGCCTCCCCCGTCGCCCCCACCTTCCTCGGGGGGAGCCACGCCGTCTGCCCCCGGCACGCCCTCGTCCGTCTCCTCATCGTCGGAATCGGACTTCTCGAACTGGCAGGCGGCAAGCGGGGAGAGCAGACACAAGCAGAAGAGTCGGACAGTCACGAAAGCTCCAGGCGGGTCACCACCATAGCCGTCCCATGCCCGACATTGGGTGAGCTGGCGCACAGCTGGATACAGGGCACGACGCCCCAGCGACCGGAGACCCGATGACCGACCCCGCGTGGGTGCTGCGAGAGCGGCACATCATCGACCTGTTCAAGGGTGCCACGGCCCCCTTCGTGCTCGCCCTCATCGCAGCCACCTCCACCTGGAACCGGGCCGACGCCTGGGTCTACCTTGGGTTGCACGGCACCTACGGTGTGTTGTGGGTCCTGAAGAGTCGGGTGTTCGGCGACCGCAACTGGGAGCGTCCAGTGCGCCCATTCCGCGGGCTGCTCCTCACCACCGGCCTGCTCGGCTACTGGGCGGCGCCCGTGTTGGTGTGCCTCGCCGACACGCCCGGCCCCGCCTGGCTGCTCGGGCTGTGCACCGCCTTGTTCGGAGGGGGGGTGTTCCTCCACTTCGCCTCGGACATGCAGAAGCACATGCACATGGCCCATCGCAAGGGCGTGCTGCTCACCGATGGCCTGTGGGCCCGCACCCGCAACCCGAACTATCTGGGCGAGCTGCTGATCTACACGTCCTTCACGCTGTTGTCGCGCCACTGGCTGCCCGCGGTCTTGTTCGCCTCGGTCATTGCGATGGAGTGGCTCCCCAACATGCGTCGAAAGGACAAGAGCCTGTCGCGCTACCCCGAGTTCGCCGACTGGAAGGCCCGCACGGGGCTGTTGTTTCCCAAGCTGCGGTCTTGACCACTGTGGCCAGCTGGCGCGCCAGACCCGAGCTCGACCACGGACACCACGGGGAAGGGACGGTCCCGGGACTGTCGGACAACCACCTCGTTCGCGGCGACAATGCGGTCGTGTTGCAGCTGTTGGCAGACTCCCACCACGGACAGGTGCGCTGCGCCTACATCGACCCTCCCTTCAACACCGGCATCGACTTCGAGCAATACAACGATGCGTCCACCCACCGCGCCTGGCTGGCCGACTTCACCCAGCGCGCCCGTCTCATCCACCCCCTGCTGCGCCCAGACGGCAGCCTGTGGGTCCACCTCGACGACACCGAGCTGCACTACGCGAAGGTAGAGCTCGACGCCATCTTCGGCCGCGCAAACTTCGTCACCTCGATCGTGTGGCAGAAGGTGTTCGCCAAGAAGAACAAGGCCCTGGTGTCGGTCAGCCACGACACCCTCCTCGTGTACGCAAAGGACATCCAGGCCTGGCGCCGCAACCTGCTGCCCCGCGATGAGAGCCAACTCAAGGCCTACAAGAACCCCGACAACGACCCCCGGGGGAGGTGGCAGAGCGTGTCCTACTCGGTGACCTCCGAGGATGCGACCCGGCGCCGGCCCTACCGCTACCCCATCCAGCTTCCCGCCGGTGGCAGCGTGCTCCCGCCCGCAGGTCGCCACTGGAACGGTCTGCCGGGGCGCACAGAGGCACTGCGAGCCGACGACCGCCTGTGGTTCGGCCCCAAGGCAGACCGCCGCCCGCGACTCAAGGTGTTCCTCAGCGAGGTGCAGGACGGCATCGTGCCCGACACCTGGTGGTCCCACCGCGCGGCGGGACACAACCAGGAGGCCAAGAAGGAGCAACGCAGACTGTTTCCCGACCTCGAGCCCTTCGCCACCCCCAAGCCCGAGCGTCTGTTGGAGCGGGTGCTGCGAATGGCGACCGACCCGGGCGAGCTTGTGTTGGATGCCTACGCCGGCTCGGGCACCACCGGTGCCGTGGCCCACAAGCTCGGGCGCCGCTGGCTGATGGTGGAGCAGGGCGCACACTGCGAGCAGCTCGTGCGGGAGCGGCTCGCGCGGGTGGTGGACGGCGAGGACACCGGTGGCATCACCCGGTCCGCGGGTTGGACGGGCGGCGGGGGCTTTCGATATTGGACGGTCTGCACACAGTGAGTCCCATGCAGGCGTGCTACCCTGCCGCCTTGTCTCGGGAGTCCCCCTGTCCCCCCGTCCCATCATCGCACTCGGCCTGCTCCTGGGTTGCGCCGCGGACAAGACAGGCGCCGACCCCGGGGAACACACCGCCGCTGTCGACTCGGCCGAGCCCGACCCGGCCCGGCCCCACGACACCCACGACACGAGCGACACCGCAGACTCGGCAGACACCGGCACCTCCCCGACGCCCGCCCCCTACTGCCGCAGCCTCGACCCCGACTGGGCCGCCGCCTACACCGAGCCCATCGATGCCGAGCTCGCTGTGCTCATCGACGAGCGCGGCTTGCTCGGGGACCCCACCCTCTACATCGACGACGACGGACACTGCCGCCGGCGGTCGCTCCCCGACATCGCCGACCCGCTTCCCCAGCTCGGACGCACCCTGTTCTTCAGCCCCGAGCTGTCCGGCGACCGCGACGTGGCCTGCGCGACCTGCCACCACCCCGCACTCGGCGGCGCGGATGCCCTCGTGCTGCCGCTCGGCGTCGGCTTTCCGTCCACCACGGTGGGCGAGGACCGTCCCGACGGCATCACCGACGTCGACCAGCTCCAGCTTCCGAGGAACAGCCCCTCCGTGCTCAACGTCGGGCTCTGGGACCATCGCCTCATGTGGGACGGCCGCGTGGAGGCCGACGACCCCACCGCCGGCTTCAACGGCTCGGCCGGCGGCATCCGCACTCCCGACGGCCCGGCGACGGCCCCCGACCTTCCCTCCGCACAGGCCCTCATGCCCATCGGCCACCCCCACGAGATGGCCGGCAGCCTGTCTGCTTCCAGCGTCCCCGTGGTGGATGCGGTGGTCGCGAGATTGTCCGAGAACGAAGACTGGCAGGCCGCTTTCGCGTCCGCCTGCACCCAGGCCGACGCCCTTCCAACGAGCTGGGCCGACGCCTGCGAGGACCCCGAGCTGCCGATGGTCCAGGCCGAGCACCTCGCCGTGGCACTCGGGGCCTACCAACGCAGCCTGCTGTTCGTGGACACGCCGTGGGCCGCCTACGTGCAGGGGGACATCGACGCCATTCCCGATGCCGTGAAGCAAGGCGCGATGGTCTTTCTCCGCACCACGGCGGAGGGGGGACTCAACTGCGCGAGCTGCCACGCCGGCGACTTCTTCACCGACGAGGAGCTCCACGCCATCGGCGCCCCCCAGATCGGGCCCGGCAACCCGCTGGGCACCGGCACCGCCGGGCTCGACCGCGGACGCGCCGAGCACACCGGAAGCGATGCCGACAACTACGCATACCGCACCCCCACCCTCCTCAACGTCTCCACCACGGCGCCCTACTTCCACTCCGGCACCCAACCCGACCTCTTTCGCACCGTGCTGCACTACCGCGGGGTCGAGGAGAGTATCGAGCAGACCTTCGGAGCACCCGGCGAGCCGCCCCGGCACCCTCCGGTCTGGTGTACCACCAGCGAGTTCTCGGGCATCGAGGACTGCGACCGGCTCTACACCGCCGAGGCCACCCACGGCGGTGACCTGTCCACCGGAATCGACGGCGAGGTCGAGGGCATCGACGGCATCCGCGGCACCTCCACCGACCTCGTGGTGCTGTTCCTCGAGTCCCTCACCGACCCCCGCCTGCTCGACCCAGCCGCCCTGTCCCCCTGGGTCGACGACCGGCCCTCCGTCCCCACCCCCACCGAGCGCAGCGATCCCTGGCCCGATCGCTGTCAGCAGATGCTGGAGTGGCCCCAGGCACTCGATCTCCGCGTGAAGGGCGCACGCTGGCTGTTCAAAGGGGGCCGACTCACCGGCACAGACGAAAGCACCGGTCTCGACGCCGACACCTTGTTCGGACGACAGTACTGGGAGGTCTTCGGAAGCCGCTACAGCCTGCTCACCGGTCTGTCCGAGGCCCCCGTGTCGGTATCGGTCGGTGTGCTTGCATTGCTGTCTGAGGAAGAACTGGACAGCCTGTTGGCTGCCTATCCAGCGAGCGCGCTGTCGGCACAACACACGGCCTGGCTGCAGAGACGGGCCGAGGTGGCCCAGCTCATCGACCGATGGCGGGATTCCCACAGCACGGTCGACCTGACCGTCCTGGTGGACGCCCTGCGGGAGGTACACGCCTCGGAGAGCGCCATCCATGCCGCGCTGGCAGACGCCTATGGTTCGGCCTGGGGGGCCCTCGGGGACGATGACCGGACCCAGCGAACCGAAGCCCTCCGTCGCTACTTCAGCGGCGACCTCTCCGACCTGCCCTCCGACACCGTCGACCCGACGCGGCCCTACCTGCTGCCATCCGACGCCATGAACGCACGCCTCGACGACCTCGGACTGGACTGGGACGACGACCTCGCCACCTACGTTCTCGGCTACGGCACCTGGACCGCGGGCCCGGACTGCGTGGGCGCCTTCACCCAACGCCAGGACTTCGACGGGCGCGCCGCCGCCTACTTCGGCTTCAGCCCATGGGTGGACCGCCGCTTCTTCAACCTGCAGACCGGGGTGCGGGAGCCCCTCACCCCCCAGGAGGAGCTGGCCGGACTCGTCGAACAGATGGAGCAGGCGGCCGGCTACGAGGGCATCGACCAGGCTCTCGTGTCCACCAACACCACGAAGAGGGCCTGGCTCGACGCCGTGGACGGGGCAGCCCGCGCGGCCCGCACGCTTGGTGAGGCCGTGGCGGCCGGCGGCGACACCAGCACCGCCTCGGACGCGCTCGGAGTCTCCCACGACACGCTCGCCGAGGCCGAGGCCGACCTGCTCGCTGCCGAGCTCGGCTGGTACTTCGACCTGCGCGACGCCCTCGACACCGACCAGCGCACCACCATCGCCGACTGGATCGACTGCCTGGAGTCCCCCGAGACCCAGGCTCTGCGCGGCAACGGCGGCTTCGATGCCCACGGGGGCTCCTGCCTGCCCTGAGCCGGCGCCCTACTCTTCGACGGTCTGGCGCACCACCCGCACAAGCTGGTTGGGGGCGAGGGGCCCCACCGTGCTGGTGAGTCCATCTGGCCAGGTGACCGTGATGGCCGTCACCTCCGTGGCCTCGGCCAGGCCCACATGGGCGACCGGCGGCGGTGAGCCGAAGATCTGGGTGCCCCCGGCGACCACCCACCGCCGGTGCGACCGACCCTCCGCCTGCACCTCCACCTGGGCCCCGATGGCGGCGGGGTTCTCGCCGGGTTGCACCAGCTCCACCATCAGCCAGGCGCCCTCCCCGCATCGGCTCAGGTGAACCCTTGGCAGGGTGATGAGCGGGGCCGTCACGATGTCGAGCCAGCCATCCTCGTTGAGGTCGATGGCGATGCCGCCGCGCCCGATGCTGTCGTCGTCGAGCCCCCAGGCCGCGGCATCCTGGGTGAAGCGGCCGTCCTCCTGCACCCAGAGGCCGTCGGGCTGGGCAAACGGATTGGCGAACTCCGGGGAGGTGCTCGGCAGCGAGCCGAAGGTGACCCACACATCCAGATCGGCGTCATGGTCGAAATCTTCGACGATTGTGGACCAGCCCACCACCTGGGTGCTGAAGTCCTGGATGAGCCCGCGCGACAGCGACGACTCGAACCAGCTCCCGTCGTCGAGCGACTCGAACAAGCGAAGCTGGCCGAAGTTGGTGACCAGGAAGTCGGGGCGCGCATCGTCGTTGAGGTCGGCCACCGCGACGCCCATGCCGAGCATCGTGGCATCCAGACCGGGCTCGGCGTCGGACTGCAGGCCCACCCCGCCCTCGGCCGAGTCGTTGACCAGCAGGCGGTTGGGGATGGCCACATTGCCGTGGTCGTTGACCATGTAGAGGTCGCGGTCGCCGTCGAGGTCGGTGTCCACCCAGGTACCGTTGAAGGTGTAGCCAGCATGGGTGTCTTCGGGGAGGACGTCGGCGGCGAGCTGAAAGGCGCTGCCGGTCCAGAGGTACAGCGCACTGTCATCGGCGGGACCGCGGGGAGTGCCCGCATAGTGGCCCGCGATGAACAGGTCGAGATCACCGTCACCATCGACATCATCGAGGCTGGCCCCCACCGAGGCACGGGTCTCGCTCGCAAAAGGCGCGGTGTCGTCTCGAGTGAAGCCGGCGGACCCATCGTTCCACCACAGCTCATCCGGGGCCGCACGATTGACGAGAACGACGTCTATGTCACCGTCTACGTCAAAGTCAGCGGCCACCGTAGCGGCATGGTTCGACCAGCCAGGGCGCGGCTCGGGCAAGGCGTCGGGCGCATGGGTGAGCCCCCCGGTCCCGTCACCGACAAAGAGGTCCATGCCGTCGTGCTGGGCAAGGAGCAGGTCGAGGTGCCCGTCTGCGTTGAAGTCGGCAGCGGTGATGCCCGCCTGGATGGGCTCGTCGGGTGCCTCAGGTGCTCCCGCCGCATCGAGCGCATGGTCGAGGTGCTCGAAGGGACCCTCGGTCTCCCGCAAAGACGGGTCGGCGCAGGCGACCGGGCCGCCCTGCTCCAGCTCGGCGGGCACCGTGTGACCGTCGATCTCCACGCCGGAGTCGGCGGAGTCCACCGCGCCCTCGCCTTCACCTTCACCCTCTCCCTCTCCAGAGTCGATCGGCGTGGACGAGGAAGGGACTTTTGTGTTGGAGTCGACACAACAGACCGCAACGGAACAGACGAGCAGAGCGAGTCGGGGAGCCAAGGTCGTGTCCTGGTGGACGGCACCCATGCAGGACTGTGCCGTCTCGACGGGCGCAAGCGTAGCCGATGTAGAGACGAGTGGTGGACTCAGCGGTCGACGGCCCGGTAGATTCCGCCCGTCTTGGTGGCAATGTCGAGCATGAGGGCCTGGGAGGCGGCCTTGTCGTCGCCACCATGCTGTCCCATCGTGAAGGCGATGCTGTGCACCGGCACCTGTCTCTGCGAGCGTTCCGCCGCCAGCTGGGCCAGCTCGCCCGGCGCCTGCACCCGCCCGGCGGTAGGAGTGCCGTCGGTGAGCAGGTAGATCACCTCGGGACGCATCGCAAAGGCCGCGTCGAGGCCGGCGTGCAGGTTGGTCTTGCCGGCAGGCGCCTGGCTCTGGAGCCACTGGCTCGCCTTGGTGGTGTTGGCCTGAGAGGCGGGCACGAGTCCACTGCCGAACGGCCGGGCTGCATTGGAGAACACAACGAGACCGAAGCGACTGGAGGGGTCGAGCTGGTCGTCGAGCACGCGGGCAAGCTGGCAGTGCACGAACTCCAGGCGGGTCATCTGGGTGCCCTGGTTGGTGGACACGGCGGCACTCATGGAGCCGGACACGTCCACCACGAAGACCGCGGACTTCGCCCCCACCGTGCCAAAGAGCAGGCTGCGGGGACGGATGCCGTCGAGGATGTCGCGGGCCCGCTCCTTGTCGGCCGACATGTCGAAGGTGTCGAGCAAGACGTGGGCGTGCTCGGGGTCGGTGATCGTGTCGCGCAGCACGGTGAGCGCAGCGAGGCGGTCCTTGGAGAAGTCGAAGGAGGACAGCACACCAGACAGCTCGGCAGCGGTGAGGCCAAGGATGTGGGCGTCCATCAGCTCCACGGCAGCCACCATGTCGCTGTTGAAGCCAAAGGTGCCCAGGATGCGCACCACCTGTCCGCCGTCGAGGCCCCGTGGCTGCCCATCGAGCGCCGCACGCAGCACATCGAGGCGGTCGCTGGAGAAGGCCACGCCGTCGAGGTTGCGCACCAGTGCGTCGGTCTCGGCGGTGGTCCAGGTACCGGCCCAGGTGACCTCCAGGGCGGGCAGCTCAGCGCCGTCGGGACAGTGGTTGGCGACCGTGGTGACCTTGGGCGGCTCGGGTGCGGCCGTCGGGGCCGGCAGCGGGCGCACCTTGGCCAACACAGCACGCGCCTTGTCCTGGTCGGCGCTGAAGTCGAAGGCATCGACGAGGAGGTCGACATCCACGCTGCCTTCGATGCGGGGTGCGAGGGTCTGCAGCGCGGCGAGCTTGTCCTTTGAAAACGACAGCTCGTCGAGCAGCCCCTTGACCTGCGCGGAGGTGAAGGTGTTGTGTTGGGCCGCCGACTCCAACACAGCCTGCTGCTCCGAAGAAAAGCCGGCCGACTCCACCTGGTGCTTGAGTGAGGCGAAGTCCTTGGGCGCCATCGCAAGGGCGAGGAGGAGGGCAGGGGTGGCGAACATCGGGACTCCGGGGGGCGTCAAGGCTTCGGGAGGGTGTCGAGAAAGGCGGCGAAGCGGTCGTCGGCGAAGATGTGGGGCTTGCCGCCGTCGTCCTCCACCCGCATCCGCACCACCCGACCCTCGTGCCACCAATACAAGTCCGAGGTGAAGGCGGACTGTCCCGGAGGCGGGCCGATGAGGGCCAGGGCACCCAGCGCGGGCAGGGCGTCGACCACCTCCAGCGACTCGATGCGGTAGGCGAGGAGCACGTCGCGACTGGGCGCCACCATGAGGTAGGAGGCCGCGGCGTCGAGCGCGATGCCCGGGTCGGCCAGCAGAGAGGTGGTGTAGAAGCCGCCTGCGAAGGCCTCCACCGAAAAAGTGGCGCCGCCGGAGCCCGGAAGCTCCGCAGTCTGGCGCTCGAGCTGCCCTGGAAGCGTGCGGCGGCTCTGTTCGAGAGCGGTCTGGTAGACGGTGTTCACATCGACACCCCAGCCTTCTGCCACCCGCCGGGGCACCAGACCCGTGGTGCGCGGCGTGTCGATGACCACCACGAAGGCGAGGCCCGCCCCCGAGTCGATGCCGAGCATCTGGCTCATCATGCCGGCAAGCTGCGGGTCGAGCCCCACGTTGGGGTAGGGACGCACCCGCAGCATCGGCTGCACCTCCTCCCAGGACATCGTCGCGGGGTCGGGACGGTCGACCTCGGAGCCATGCAGCATGACATCCAGCCAGGCATCCACCTCGGCTCGGCAGTCGTCCTTCGACAGACCCTCGCAACGCTGCACCACCTTGCCGAGGTGGGCGACCTCGCTGCCCTGGCGCACCGTGAGCCCGTCGCGCACAGCCTCCACACCGGCCCGTCGAATGTGCTGATCGACATACCGGAGCATCCAGCGCGGTGCGTCGGCGGCCTGGGCTGACAGGCCCGATGCCAACACAAGGGCCAGCAGGCTCACAGCCGCCCCGCCGCCAGCTCAGCCTTGAAGTAGTCCGCGGCCCGAGCCAGGCCATCCTCCGGGCCCACGATGGGGGCGTAGCCGAAGTCGGAACGCGCAGCGGACAGGTCGTACCAGTGGCTGGTGGCCATCTCGGCCGCCACGAAGCGGGTCATGGGGGGCTCGCCGGACAGCCCGAAGGTGCGCCACACCCACTCCAGCATCCCGCCCATGAACAGCGCGAAGCCGGGGGACACGCCGCGAGAGATGGCCGGCACGCCCACCGACTGCAGAAAGCCGTCGATCCACGGCCACAGGGACACGGGCTCGGGGTCGGTGATGAAGTAGGCCTTGCCCGCGTTGGCCGCCCCCGGTGCGAGCACATCGGCCGCCTGGAGGTGGGCCACGGCGGCGTTGTCGATGAAGGTGATGCCCACCTTGTTGGTGCCGTCGCCGATGCGCATCAGCCGGCCCTGCTTTCGCCGAGAGATGAGGCGAGGCAGGATGTGGGGGTCGCGGGGGCCCCAGATGAGGTGGGGACGCAGGGCGGTGGTGGCGAGCTCGTCGCTGTTCTGGTCCAGCACGAACTTCTCGGCCACCGCCTTGCTCTCGGGGTAGGGCGCCTCGAAGTGCTCGGGGTAGGGCGCCTCGGCTTCGGTCTTGCCCTCGGCATCGCCGCCGTCGAAGGTGGCCGACGGGGAGCTGGTGTAGACGAAGCGCCGCACACCGGCCTTCCTGGCCGCCGACAGAAGGTTCTTCGTGCCCTCCACATTGGCCTGGAAGAAGGACGCGCGAGACCCCCACACGCCGGTCTTCGAGGCGACGTGGAACACGACGTCGACCTGGGCCAGCACCTCGGCCAGCTCGGGACCGGGCGCGGACAGGTCGCACTGGACGCCCGCTGCCCCCAAGGCCTCGACCTCGGGGTAGCGCCCCCGAGACAAGATGGTGACCTGGTCACCGCGGGCCAGGAGCTGCTCGGTGATGGCGCGGCCGAGAAAGCCGCCGCCGCCTGTGACGAGTGCATGCATGGAGGAGCCGGGGTTGCGGGAGATGTGGCGCGACGGCCTGCTATCGCATGGCCCGGCCTTCGGGGATGGCGGTCCGCGAGGCCTTGCCCGGAGCCGGAGGCCGTGCGACCTTCGCAGCGATGCGGCACCTCCTCCCCACCGTCCTGATGGCCCTCGGCTGCACCGGTCCGAGACCGGATGTCGTGCTGGTGGTCATCGACACTCTGCGGTGGGACGCCATGTCCATGAACGGCGCGCCCTACCCGTCCACCCCGAACTTCGACCGGCTCGCCGCCCGCTCGCGCACCTACGACCGGGGCTATGCCAGCTCATCGTGGACCCTCGCGTCCACCGCGTCGCTGCTCACCGGCCGACATCCCGCCAACCACGGCGTGGTCGACCCCGCGCGCCGCCTGCCCGAGGCCGCCGAGACCCTGGCCGAGCACCTGAAGGGCCGCGACTACACCACAACCTCGGTGGTGAGCAATCCACTGGTGGCCCACGCCCAGCAGCTCCTCGCCGGCTTCGACAACCGACACCACCGCCTCGACGACTTCGGCTCGACCGCCGACGCGCTCACAGAGCTGGCTCTCGAAGCCCTCGCGCCCGACCGCCGAGACTTCGTCTACATCCACTACATGGACCCCCACTACCCCTACCTGAACCACCCCGGCCTCGACTGGGCGCCGGCCGAGGGGGCCGGCCGGCTCAAGGGAGGCGAAGACATCAAGGTCCTCCGCGGCCTCGAGCTGACCCCCGAGGAGCTGGAGTTCGTGCAGGCCTGCTACCTGGAGGAGGTGCACGCCACCGACAAGGCCCTGGGCAGGCTGGTGGACAACCTCGACGAGAACACCCTGCTCATCGTCACTTCCGATCACGGCGAGGAGTTCTTGGAGCGGGGCTGGCTGGGACACGTCCGCACGGTCCACGAGGAGATGGTGCACGTCCCCCTGCTGGTACACGGCCCCGGCATCGCGCCCGCCCGCCTGTCTGAGCCCACCCTCAACGGCGGTGCCTTCGCCACGGTCAGCGCAGTCCTCGACACCTGGGCCCCAGGTGGCCTGCAGATCCCCGACCTGCTCGGTCCCCCGGCTCCCGGGGTGTTCGTGGAGGTCGACTACGACCCCCAGACCATCAAGTACACCGCCAAGGCCGCCCACAAGCAGGCCTGGATCACCAAAGACCGAAAGCTGCTGCGGGACCTCGACGCCAACATTGACCTGGTGTTCGACCTGTCGACCGACCCCCAGGAACGCAGCCCAACGCCAGCAACCGACCTGTCCCCGCTGCTGCGCGCCCACGCCGAGGCCTCCGAAGACGCCCTCGACCACAGCGTAGGCACGGCCGACGAGCAAGCGCGCAAGATGCTGGAGGCCTTGGGATACCTCGACTGAGGGCGTGGATCGGCCCTCAGGCCGACGGCACCGACGCCGCCCACTCTCCAAGCTGCGGACGGTGGATCTTCGCGTTGTGACGCACATCCACCGGGAAGCTGTCGTGGAACCAGACCCGGTCGATTCGTCGGGTCTGCTCATGCGCTTGGGCAATCGCCAGCAAGGCATCGCGGATGGCCGGGCGCCTGGTGGGGTCGGTGCCCTTTTCCAGCTCCGCCACTACAGCGGGGCGGCCACCGACGGCGACCACGGCCGTGCGGTAGACGTCGGGATGCTCGTTGAACAGGGCCTCGCAGGGCACCGGGAACACCATCGTGCCGTCTTCGCAGTGCACGATGTGCGACTTGCGACCGCAGAACCAGATGCGCCCCTGGGCGTCGCGGTAGCCCACATCGCCCATGCGGTGCATCATCCGACCGTCCTTGGCAATCTTGGCGCGTGCGGTGTGTTCGGGCGCGTCCTTGTACTCCTGGGTGACGACCGGCCCTTCCACGACAAGCTCGCCAATCTCGCCGTCGGCCACCATGAGCTCGTCGGACCACTCGGGGATGCGGTCGTCGGTGATGCGGATGAAGCGCACCGTCATGCGTGGGGCCACGAAGCCCACACACACGCCCTTGCCCTGGCGGGTGAGCGCCGCGGTCTCGGCCAGCAGCGCATGGGACGAAAAGGAGGCCACCGGCAGCGACTCGGTCGCGCCGTAGGGGGTGTGCAGCTCGGCGTTGCCGTCGAAGATCTCCTGGAACTGCTCGTGCAGACTCACCGGCACCGGCGCACCCGCCATCATGATGCGGTTCATGCTCGGCAGCTTGAGGCCGGTCTGCACCCCCCACGCCGCGAGGGCCTTCCAGATGGCCGGGCTGCCGAAGGCGCTGGTGCAGCCGTGGGACTCGATGGCCTCCACCAGCTTGCGCGGGTCGGCCTGGGCGGGCTTGGTGGGGTCCATGTCGGGAATCACGACGGTCATGCCCATCGCGGCGCTGAACAGTCCGAACAGCGGAAAGCAGGCGAGGTCGACCTCACCGGGCTCGATGCTGTAGATGTCGCGAATGTGGTCTGTTTGATGCTGGAAGATGCCGTGGGTGTAGGTGACGCCCTTGGCCGGGCCGGTGCTGCCCGAGGTGAACAGAATGGCCGCCTCGTCATCGTCTTCGCAGCGAACGGTCTCGAAGGGGGCGTCGCCCGGCACCCGGAGCTGCGACAGCGTGCGTCCGCCCCAGAACCAGGTGGAGGTGCCGTTGGTGATGGTGTGCTGCACCGATGAGAAGGCCGTGCGTTTCACCACCTTGAGCACCTGGGCCATGGGCTCGCCCATCAGCACCTTGGGTTGGATGCGTTGGATGCAGGCCAGGAAGTTGTCGAGTCCCATGCCGGGGTCGATGAGCACGGGAATGGCGCCCACCTTGAAGACCGCGAACACCAGCGGAATGAACTCCAGGCAGGGCTTCACCAGCAGGCTCACCCGGTCGCCGCGCTGCACGCCCATCTGCACGAGACCGCGGGCGTAGTCGTCGGTGAGCGTGTGGGCCTGTCGGAAGGTGAGCTGGGTCCAGCTGGTGTTGCCGAAGCGGTCGGTGCCCTCCGGAAACACGATGGCCCGCTGGTAGGGACGGGCCTTCGCCTGGGCGTCGAGACGGGCCGCAATGTTGCGGTTCTCCCGGCGAGCGAGCGCTTCACTCGCCATCGGAGGCCTCGGCCGGCTCGTCGGAAACCAGTGCGATGTCGCGGGCGAGAAAGGCGTCCATCGCCTCGATCACGCGGTCGGGAGCGTCTTCCATGACATAGTGTCCGACGTCGTCCCAGTGGTGGACCTCCGCGGCCGGAAAGCGGCGTTGCCACTCCTCTCGGAAGCTCGGGGTGAAGCAGAAGTCGTCGTCCCCCCAGAGCATCAGGAAGGGCTTGTCTGCCAGGTTGCCGATGGACTCGTCGATGCGGGAAAGCTCGGTCCAGCTTGGGTGGCCCGGGTGCATCGGGATGTCCTGCACAAAGCGCAGAGTCGCGATGCGGTTCTTCCAGTTGTCGTAGGGGGCGAGCAGGCCCTGCTTCGCGGCTGGCGCGAGGCCATCGTGGACCGCACGGATGGTGGCCACGCGGGCGAAGCCGTTGAGTCCGCGCACCGCGAGCTGCCCGTAGATGGGAATGCGGATGGTGGAGATGGACAGTGGGATCTCGTCGCTTCGGAACGCCGCTGTGTTGGTGACGACGAAGCGGGTGAAGCGCTCGGACCGCTGCGTGGCGGCCCCCATGCCGATGGCGCCGCCCCAGTCGTGGACCACCAGGGTGATGTCGTTGAGGTCGAGAACGTCGATGAGACGCAGCAGGTTGTCGACGTGCCCTTCGAGGCGATAGGGCCAGCCCTGGGGCTTGTCCGAGCGGCCACAGCCGATGTGGTCGGGCACCACCACGCGGTAGCGGTCGCTGTATTCGGCGATGATGCGCCGCCAGTAGAAGCTCCAGGTGGGGTTGCCGTGGACGCACAAGATGACCGGGGCGTCGCGTGGGCCTTCGTCGATGTAGGCGAGCTGGCCGCCGTTCACATCGAGGGTGTGGCTGGAGTAGGGGAACTCGGCCTGGGCGGCGGGGGGCAGGTGGACCTGGACCATGGGCGTGACCTCGGATGCCAGCGAGCGGGGACCATCTGCAGGCGCCCCGGCTCGAACGGCGGACGGGCTAACACCCGCAGCCCGGGGTCACAGTCGGGATGCCGCACACGCCGCCGATATGTCATCCGACACCAGCTCAAGCAGCACATCCTCCTCCAGCCACACCTCGAGCAGCGGGCCACCGCGGCGGGGGTCGCACCGCAGCCGACAGCAGCATCCGTGGGACTCGGACACCCCACGGATGTGGTCGACCCCACGCTCGGCCTGAAGCTGGAGGTGGGTGCCGCCCACAACGGGGTGGTCGGTGGACCGGAAGGCGGCCGCCTCGGGGGCCCGGTGCATCACGGCGCGCGCGGGCAGGAACTCCACGAGGTGGTTGGTGGTGGGGTCCCACAGGCAGATCCAGGCGCCTTCGAGCCCGCGGGCCTTGAAGGCAATGGCCTGACCATCCGTGATCTCAGCGAGAACCCGCGCGCAGTGCTCGGGGTCTCGGACCGACAGGGAGAGATGGAACAAGGTGGGCATGGAGGCCACCTAATCCACCACCCGACCGGGACAGGCGGGGGGCCGTCGACCGGCAGTGGCTCAGCAGGTCAAGCCCCACTGGCTCAGCAACACGAGCAGATCCGACGTGTCCACGAAGCCGTCTCCAGTGAGGTCGGCGTCGTTGTCGGGGTCCACGGCCAGTCCGTAGAAGGACATGAGGGCGATGTGGTCCTGCCAGTCGACCTGACCATCGCCGGTGGGGTCCGCCTCCAGGTCGCACTCGCCGCAGCTCCAGTCCACGGTGGCGAGCGAGGTGGCTCCACCGAAGGAGCTCGCGGCGTCGGTCACATCCCAGGCGCCGCTGGTGCCCTCGTCGGCGTCGAAGGAGACGGTCCACACGAGGTTGTCGTCGCCATCCACGTCGGGGTCTCCACAGATCTCGTAGTACACGCTGCCGAGGTCCACGAGCTCACAGGGGTCGCCGTCGTCGATGAGGTACCAGCGGATGCTGTTGAGGGACCAGGTGCCGGCGGTGCCATCGAACACGTAGAGGTGGTCGTCGCTCGTCAGCTCGAGCGAGACCGCGCAGGTGCCCCCGACGGGGGTCTCACCAGACACGGTCACATCGGCGAAGGTGGCGTCGGCATGGGCGATCGAGGCAAGTGCAAGGGCGAGGATCATTCGGGACTCAGGGGGTCTGGGTGGGACCGCGGAAGGACGCTTCCGTCGGACGCCATGACCCTACGGCCGGCCTGTGTTGCGCGTCTGCTGCGTTGTGTTGCACCCGCGGCGCAGCAGCCTCATGACACGGCCCCCACCTCGTCCCGAGCCTGGGCTGCAAGCTCCACAAGGCCCAGCAGAAAGCTCATCTCGTCGGCCAGCCGCTCCGCTTCGGCGAGGCAGCGGTGGGCGTCCTCGGCGCGTCCCACCGAGGCATAGGCCACCGCGGCGCCAGCAAAGGCACAGACCGGCTCGTCGGCACGTCCGCCCACGTCCGCCAGCTTCACGGCCTCATCGGCGAGCTCTCCCGCATGGGGCTCCCCCGCGCGAGCCGCCAGCCAGGCCCGCAGGCCCACGACCATGCAACCGAGCAGATGCAGCCCGCTGTCCCGGCAGAGCGCCACGGCCTCATCGCCGACCGGCGAGTGGCGACGCCCAGCGAGAACGTCGAGGCGAAGCACGAAACCAAGCGCGGCCCCCTCCATGCGACGGCCACCTCTGGTGCGGGAGCGGTCCACGGCATTCTCCGCGTGCCGGCGGGCGAGCCCGAGCTCCCCATCGGCCATCGCGGCAAGGGAGAGGGCCAGCTCCACCTGGACGTCCATCATCGCGCACCCATCGCAGAACCCCCCTCGGGCCACCTGGACCAGCAGCTCCCGGGCCGCGCCCGACTCCCCGACGGTCGCCTCGAGCATCGCGAGGTTGAGCAAGGCGCCCCCCTCCTGGGAGCGGCACTGTTGGCGGGCGCCCCCCCTGGCCGCGTCGCGCAGCATCGACCGGGCCAGGTCGACGTCGCCCTCCATGAGGTAGAGCGGGGCCAGGCGAACCAGCATCGAGGGGGCCTCGTGAAGCACGCGCAGCAGGGACACCTCCTGCTCGGTGAGGGGCTCGTCTCCGACCAGGTGGGCGTCGAGGTCGACCAGGCGCGTGCCGAGCAGAAAGCGCAGGGGGCCCGACCGGTGGATGCGCGACTCGAGACTCATGGGCACAGGCAATCCGTGGGGAGGACATCCACGGCGGCTGTGGACCCGCGGAAGACAGCGAGGGTCTTACCGGATGCGCGGCGCGGTGACGGGCTCTCTACGATCGGACACCGGGCACCTCGCGCGACAGGGGCGGGTGGAGCGGGGGCACAACGACGATTACAGCCTTCGGGTCTTCGCATCCGAGGTGCGCATGCGCGGGTTGTGTCTGCTGTTGGTCGTCGGCTGTGCCTCGGACAAGGGGGACGACTCGGGGGACACGCCCGACCGTCCGTTCCCCAGCGGCTTCTCGATAGGCTCTGCGACGGCGGGATTTCAGGTGGACATGGGCTGTCCCACCTGGTCGGCGGCGGACTGCGACGACACGGCGAGCGACTGGTATCAGTACGTCACGCATCCCGACTTTCTCGGCGACGCCGGACTGCATGTGTCTGGCGAACCGGTGGCCAACGGCCCGGGAATGTGGGAGCTGTACGAGCAGGACATCGCGCTCATGGCCGCCGACGGGCACAACTCCTACCGACTGAGCGTGGAGTGGTCGCGGCTGTTCCCCGCGCGGGTGCCCGACGAGATCACCACCGTGGACGCGCTGGAGGCCTACGCAGATGCCGACGCCGTGGCCCGCTACCACGACATCTTCGACGCACTGCGCGCCGCCGGCATCACGCCGATGGTCACGATGAACCACTACACGCTGCCGCTGTGGATCCACGACGGTGCGGCCTGCCACGCAGACCTGTCGACATGTGCGGACAAAGGTTGGGTGGATGCCGACCGCATCACCCACCACATCGGCCTGTACGCGGGCTTCCTCGGTCGAGAGTTCGGCGGCGATGTCGACCGGTGGATGACCCTGAACGAGCCCTTCGCCACAACCTTGAGCGGCTACCTCATGCCCGGTGAGGACCGCTCGGCGCCACCCGGGGTCACCTTCGATGTGGAGGCCACCCAGGTGGTGATGCTCGCCCAGATCGAGGGGCATGCCGCGATGTACCACGGGCTCAAGGCCGAGCACCCCGGTGCGGAGGTGGGCATCGTGATGAACATGACCGACATCGTGCCCAAGGACCCCACCAACGAAAACGACCTGCTGGGCGTCGAACACATGGACTACCTCTACCACCGCCTCTACCTCGACGCGGCCACCACAGGCGCCTGGGACCCCGACCTCGATGGGGTCGTCAACGAGACGCGCTCCGACCTGGCCGGCACCCTCGATGTCATCGGCATCAACTACTACAACGAGGTGGTCATCACGGGCTCGCCGGTCCCCATCGTCAGCAGCATCCCCCTGTTCGACTTTGTGCCGGAGTTCAGCTGGGAACCCCATACAGAGGGCCTGGCCCGCGTGATCGCCATCGCCGATGAGTATGGCCTGCCCATCTACATCACAGAAAACGGCACCCCCCATGTCGACACGCTGGGTGAAGAGGTGTTGGACGGACACCTGCACGGCCTGATGGACGCCATCGACGCCGGCGCCGACGTGCGCGGCTACCACTACTGGTCGTTTGTGGACAACTACGAGTGGAACCACGGCTTCGACCTTCGCTTCGGACTGTATGCGCTCGATGCGGACACGAAGGCCCGGGTGCAGCGTCCGGTCGGGGCACGCTTTGCGGAGACCATCGCGCGAGGTGGTCTGGACGACTGAGGGGGCCACATGCGTTGGAGGGGGGTTGCGGCAGTCGGCATGACGGTTGGGTTGGGGGTCGCTTGGGTTGGACGCCCGAGGGAGCCGGAGCCCGCTTCGGAGGGGGTGGGAGAGCAAGAGCGGATGCCGGCCGTCCTCGAGTGCATGGCGCAGGCACGCCTGTTGGATGCAGACGGGGCTGCGGTGAAGAAGACCGTGGTGCAGTTCAGGAGCATTCCATCGGACATGGGCTCTGACCGGTACACCGACGCCCAGGGGCTCGCGGTGTGGGACGACGCCCCGTGTGGCGAGGAGATTCTCGCCTTGAACCGGAGTCCGGCGGGCTTCGGTTCTCCTCGGACAGCCAGCGCAGAAGACGTCGCATTCGGACACACAATCGCGCTCACCTACGACCCGGGAAGGCGCGTGGTGGGGACCGTTCGGGGAGAGGACGGCGCACCTCTGACCCATGCCGTGGTGACGGCTGGCAGGAACAAGTCCAAGACAAGCGACGGACGCTATGAGGTGCTGGTGTCGGCCATCGGCGACCCACGCATCAGCGTAGTGGGCCCACGACACCACTCCGAGTCCTATGTAGTGCCAGCGGCGGGCCCCGACGGGGTGGCCCGACTCGACATCACCCTCCAAGAGGCGCGGGTGCTGACCGTCTGGTGCAGAGACGGGCAGAGACGCGGGTGCTACGGACGACGGCACCTTCACTGTGCCAACGCGCAAGGCATCCTCCAAGGCGGCTGCCGAGCACTGGAGCGCAGCGACGACGGCACCGAGCGCTTCGGCTGCGAGTGCGCCGAGGGGGCGGGCTCGGTGGTGTCCGTGGGGGCCAGCGTGCCGTTCTCGGCCACCGACACCGAGATCGAGTTCAAGGTGGACCCCACCACACGGGTGCGCGGGCGGCTGCTTCGGCAGGGCCAACCTGACCGGGGATGGCTGGTTCTGAAGCCTGCACTGGACCCGCAGTACACGCCCCGGCGCACGGTGTGGATGCTGCGGTTCCCGGTCGACCGACAAGGCTCCTTCGACTTCGGTGGCGTGCCTCCTGGCAGCTGGCGGGTCCAAGGCACCACCTCCAACCTCGACCCCGGGGAGATCTGCGGATCGCGGGCACTCACCATCCAGGCCGGCCAGACGGTCGACCTCGGCGATCTGGAGTCCATGTGCCCGCACAACGGTGGCATCGAGGGTTGGGTCCTTGGCCTGGAACAGACCGCGCGCACCTGCCAGTCGGTCCACTTCGAACCCGCCGACGACCAGACGGCCGGCACGCACGACCAGGTGGACTGCACGCCGGCCGGCCGGTTCTCTATCGAAGGCCTCGCCCCCGGACGCTGGCGCGTGTGGGAGTACGGGGACCGCCTGCGCTCCGCCGAGGTGCAGGTCGCCGCCGGGCTGGTGACCGAGGTCGACATCCACCTGGCGGACCGACTCGAGCACCGCCCCTGACGGTCTGTTGAGCACGGCGTCAGGAGCCGGTTGTTGCACAAGCCCCCACCACACCCATGGAGTTGAGCGCGGTGCCCGGAGTTCCCGGTTGCACCGAACCCACAGCAGTTCGCGAAAACACCCTGCTGAACGCCATCGCCCACCCCTCGCCGGGCGCCTGCGCGCCCCAGCGAGGGCCCGCGCCGCCGCAAGTGCAACTCCGACGTCCTGACGCCGTGCTCAACAACAGGGTGTTTGTGCAACCGCGAGGACCTGACGCCGTGCTCAACGGGAACGGAGTGGGAGGAGCGCGGTCGGAGGGGGTGGAGGTGGCCATGGGGCTGGCGGGATGGGTGCTGTTCGTGGGACTGCAAGCGTTCGAGCCGCCGGAGGAGCTGGTCGAGCTGGCGGCATTGGATGTCCATGTGGTGGCGCCGGTGCGCAGTCCCCCGCCTCCGACGCTCCACATCCCCGCAGCACAGGCCCGCTCAGGCGCCCTTCAGCAGGCCGCCCTCCGCGACCTCCTCCGCATGTATGCCGCCATCTGCGAGCCCCCCGACGCCGGGGACCCCCGCCACTGCTGGCGCACCGTCTGCATCGAACCAGACCTGTTCCGCACCTGGGCGGCCTTCGCACTGGCATCGGGCAGCGCCGACTGCCTGCTCCACTACGAACGCTACCTGCGCACCTGCCATCCCGACGACCCCGACCGGGTGGTGGTGCAGCTCCTAGTGGCGGCGCAGGAACGCTCGGCACAGCCGTCGGGGTCGGGGCTCGGTGCCTTGGCGGCCAGCCACCGGCTCGTGTCCGAGTGGACGCCCGAACAGGTCGAGGCCAACCCCGTGCTGATTGCAGCGGTGGTCGAGTCCCACCTGGTGCAGGCCGCTGAGGTGCAACTGCACTGGTGGCCGGAGCTTCCGGCGCATGCCGAAGTGTTGGTCCACGAGCTGTACGACCGGGCCGCGTCCCTGGCCGCCAACCCCGCAGTTCAGGCCCGCATCGACACAGGTCGGGCGTTCGTCCGCGCAGCCGGGGAGTGACCCCGCAACGGCAGAGGGGCGGAGACCCCGGCTCCGCCCCGGCGAGGAGACCTCGGCTCCGAGCCCCCCGCAGGCCGCTCGCGGCCGGAGGGGTCCCGCATCACTCGATGGACCAGGCCTCGAAGGTTCCTTCGCCGAAGATACTGTAGCCTTGACCGTTCTCGTCGATCAACGACTCCCCTTCGACCGTGCCCGTGATGGCGGTGCCGGGCCCCTCCCAGTCGCCCTGCCAGGCCCAGGAGTAGGAGCCGAGGCTGCTGTGGACCGTGACAAAGCCCGCCCAGGTGTGGCCGTCGAGCTCGCCGATGACCTCGGCGTACTGGTCGTTGGGGAGCAGGTCGGACAGGCCCCGTTCGCCGGGCAGCCCGATGTAGCGGCAGGCGCCGATGCCCGACAGCACGTCGTCTTGCACCCGGAGGTCGAGGGTGCCGGCGCAGGCATCTCTACCCAGAAGGTCGACGTCGACCAGCAAGCAGGCGGTGCCCCGGTAGTGCTCGCCCGCACCGGACGCTTCGGGCGCGGAGGGCAGGTCGGTGGCGCCTTCACACGGACCGGGCGGCTCCCCGGGGACGACCGAGGACCCCCCACAGGCCGTCAACAGCAGCAGGGCCAGGCGCTTCACGACTCAGAACTCGTCGCGGACGTTGCCCTCGACCTGCACCACCATCGACAGGCGGGTGTCTTCCACGGTCTGCAGACGCTGGCCGTCGCCGGCGCCATACTCGACGCCGAGCCGCACGCCTGGACTCACCTCTACGGTGAGGCCCGCGACGAAGGGGATGTTGTTCTTGCTGACGTCGTTGTTGGCGAGCGGGTTGTCGAGCGGCAGGTATTGCCAGGGCAGCCCGGCGATCTGGCTCTCGAGGTGCGTGCCCCACCACAGGCTCATGAAGTCGCCGCGGTGACCCACGCCCACCATGGGCTCGTGGAGGGTCTGGGCGCGGGTGATGGGACCCGCGAAGGTGGAGCCCCACAGGTAGGCGTACTTGGGCACGCCCACCCAGCCGATGGCGGAGGGGTAGACCCGCTGCTCGGTCTCGGGCAGGCCGGCGAAGGCGACGCCGAGCTCACCGCCCACGATGCCGTCGTGCCAGCCCACGCGCACGGCTGTGGCGCCATTCCAGGCGGTGTCGCCGACATGCTTGCTGGCGGGGTCGTAGGTGCCGTCGACGGAGGCGGTCTCCTGCTGAAAGCCGCTGATGATGCCGTGGTCGACATCGAGCTGGGCGGCCAGCGAGAAGTTGTTGTCGAAGCGGTGGCGCGCGGAGACGTGGCCGCCGAGTCCGTTGGAGACATACCGGTAGGCGGGCGCGCTCGACAGCGACTGGTACTCGGTGAGGGTGTGGCCGGTGATGACAGACACCTCGGTGCCCTTCGGCGCCGGATGGGCCCCCATCGACACGAGCGCGATGCCAGGTAGGGCGAGAAGCCAGGTGCGCTGCATGGGGACCTCCATGGGCTGCGTCGGATGCCGCTGGGGACAGAGGGTCACGGCCTCGCTGCAGCATGCACTACAAGGGTGCTTGAGGTGCGGTGCAGTGAAGGCCTAGGGCTCCTCGGGGCGGCTGAAGGCGCGGTAGTCGATCGTCAGACGGAGCATGCCACGTAGATCGGGAGCTGCCTGATCAATCCATGCCTCTCCGTAGCCCGCATGCACGCCGAGTCGAACGCCTTGGCCCACCGTGAGGTCGAGGTCGGCCACATGGGCCCGGGTGTTGCTGCCCACCTGCGCGCGCAGGAAGCGAGATTGGTGTCCGACGCCCACCATGGCGCCGAACTCCAGGGCGCCGCCGAAGGGGCCTCGAAAGACGTCGGCCCAGGCGTAGGCGAGCCCGGGCTTGCCGACCCAGAGTCCGCCAGACGGCAGCGGAGTCCACCCACCAAGGCGGCGGTGGTGGGCGATGGCCGGTCCGAGCTCGAAGCCCCCGAAGCGGTACTGCTTGCCCCAGCGCACGGCCGCCATGCCCGACCAGAAGGTCTGGCCGGCATCGAGGAGGTCTTCTTCGATGGCGACCTCGTCGGGGTCTTCGCGGGACTCGCCCAGCATGCCCACCCCGAGGTCGACCTCGCCCGCCCAGATGGTGTCGTTGTCGGTGCGCTGCCGGACCTGCAGGTGGGCGACAGGCTCGGTGACCGCATAGCGACGCCGGGTGCCGCCACAGCCACCAGAGCGGTGCTCGTAGGTGCCGATGCCCACGCCCACGGTGGTCTCGTTGCCCTCCGGCGCCGGGCTCGCACCGCACAGCACGAAGGCTGCGCCAATGGAGGCGACGGGACCGAGGCGGCGACGCTTGAGGGAGTGGGACAAGGCGGCTCTGTTTGGGGCTCAGGTGTGGGGGGTCCAGGTGACCTTTCGCAAAAACACGGAGTCGAGGTACTCACGCTCGATCACGCCAGCCATCTCCTCCGCGCTGCGGAAGCGGTCGTAGTCGACCCGGATGACGGGAACGGTGCGCGAGATGTCTCCAATGAATGATTCGTACTCTTCGTACAGCGCCTTCAGGTAATCGAGGCTGATCCCGCTCTCGACATCGCGGTTCCGCATGCGGATGCGGTCCATCGAGCGCTCGGGGGACACGTCGAGGTAGACGATGACGTTGGGCCGGCACATGAAGTTGGACATGTGGCGGAACAGCGACAGGTAGGTCTGGTAGTCGCGGTTCTCCATCAGCCCGAGCTTCACGAGCATCTTGGCGAACACGGCATCTTCGTAGATGGTGCGGTCCTGCACGCCACCGCCGCCGCGCCAGATGATCTCCTGGTGCTGCTGGAAGCGGCGGTTGAGCAGGTAGATCTGCGTGGCGAAGGCGTAGCGGGCGGTGTCCCGGTAGAAGTCGGCGAGGTACTCGTTGTCGTCGACCGGCTCGTAGTACACGGGCAGCTCGAGCAGCTCACCCAGGCGCGTGGCGAGCGTGCTCTTGCCGGCTCCAATCATGCCGGCGATGCCGATGAAGAGGTCCTGAAGGCGTTCCATGTCGTTTCTTTCCAAGCGTCGGCTGGGACGCGGTCACACGAGCCACCAACAGGTGGCGGGCTGCCGGAGCGGGTGGGGGTTGTGCGGGGGGCGCGCTGGCTATCGCACCGAGGCGTTGTTGCCGCTCGCATTCCGCGGAACCGCTGCGGTGAGCAGTCGCGCCACCACCCGGCGCACCGGACCTGGGAGTATCGTCGCGGCGTCCCGCTGCCTGGGCTTGTGGCCGAGGAGCAGGCGCCGAACGAGCCTCTTGACCCGCCGCTGGCTCATGTTCTCGTGTTCATGGCCTTGCTCATGCCTCCGTCGTCGCCGTGTCGAACCGAAACCTGGCGTCTCGGGCCGACCCGACGGGGTGAGCGTCTCTTCCAACGGGAGTGTAGCTGAATCGGGCCCCTGTGCCGGAGAAGTTGGAGATGTTTCGTGACGGCTGGCAGCATCATCGGTGGACGCGGCGTGGTGGTCGTGCTGCCCACGAAGGAGGAACGCACCAACCTGCCCCGCGTGCTGGCAGGTGTGCGCAGCATGCTGCCCTGGGCGCGCGTGCTGGTGGTGGACGACCAAAGCAACGATGGGACGGGCATCCTCGCGGATGAAGCCGCCCGCATGGACGCCCGCATCCGCGTACTGCACCGACGCGGTCCACCTGGACTCGGCCCCGCCTACTGCGCCGGCTTCGCCGAAGTGCTCGGCTGGCAGGATGTCGCCCGGGTGGTCCAGATGGATGCCGATCTGAGCCACCGTCCCGGCGACCTGCCCCGACTGCTGGCGGCTTCGGAGCACGGTCTGGTGCTCGGCAGCCGCTACGTCGACGGCGGCGGCGTGGAGGGCTGGGCCGCCCACCGCCGCTGGCTGTCCCGAGGCGGCAACACCTACGCCCGGCGGGTGCTGCCCGAGCTGTCCCACCTCAGCGATCTCACCGGCGGCCTCAAGTGCTGGCACCCCGCCGCCTTGGCCGCGCTCGACCTCAGCCGCATCCAGTCCCGGGGGTACGCCTTCCAGGTGGAGATGACTCTGGCGGCGGTGCGTGCGGGTGTGTCGGTCACCGAGGTGGCGATTCGCTTTCCAGACCGCACCGCTGGGGCCTCCAAGCTCGACCTGCGCATCTGCGGCGAGGCGGCCCGGGCGCTGTGGCGGATGCGCCAGCCCTAGTAGCGGTTCGCAGGGAAGCTGACCGATTCAGGCAGCGTGCACAATCGGGCTGTCGGGATTGGCGGCGACGTCG